>Ga0209051_1000158_pt1 | contig 127723 bp, 118 predicted proteins | sample AraplaCvi_mMS_r2_2_FD_184286 | JGI IMG/M metagenome (GOLD analysis project Ga0209051, IMG submission 184286) | Arabidopsis root microbial communities from North Carolina, USA - plate scrape MF_Cvi_mMS_r2 (SPAdes) (version 2) | ecosystem: Host-associated > Plants > Roots > Endosphere | place...
GCGCAGTTGTTCACCCTCGCCACCACCAAGGCCGGCCCCGCCGAACCCCCGATCACCAAGCGCGCACGATTACGTGAGGCAACGAACCGACCTACGCGCGCATCTTGAAATGAGGCAACAGGCCGACAAGAATCGGGAGTCGTAGGCGCGACCCCATCGACGACGATTAGGACACCTAAACACAAGGGCTACGGCAGAATTGGAGCCGGCACGACACCGCGGGAACGCCCCGACGGGGGATCGTCGACGGTTAGCCCAGCTAGCCATCCACGCTCGGGACTACCCACCCGCTGGACCGCCCACCGAAGAATCCACGGACCGCCACCACCAGAGGACAGGCACCGGTTAGCCGGCCTAATCGTCGAGGATCGCGGCGTGGACTACCGGGGTTGTCGGGGGCCGAGTCGGGGGCCGGGTGGGCACGAACTACCGAGCCCACCTAATCGTCGAGGATCGCAGCGCGGACCGGAGACACCGACAGCCCGAGTCGGGATGGGCTCGGCAAGAAATGCCGAGCCCACCTAACCGTCGACGATCCGCTCGGTGGCGCCGGCCAAGCCTGGAACTCAGAGTGCACGCGGCAAGCGCGACAAGTCTGCAAAACCCGGCGTGGACGCCGCATCGCACTACTAACGTCGCAGGTACACCCGCCGGACCGGCAAAGGAGTGCCCATGACAACCACCGCTCCCGTCGACGTCCTGGTCATCGGCGCCGGGATTTCCGGCATCGGAATGGCGTACCACCTCAAGACTCTTCGCCCGGACACGTCGTTCGTGGTGCTCGAGGGACGAGATGCGATCGGTGGCACCTGGAGCCTGCACCAGTACCCGGGCATCCGCTCCGACTCGGACATGCCGACCTTCGGCTTCGGCTTCAAGCCATGGACGCATCGCAAGTCCATCGCCGACGGCCACATCATCCTCGACTACCTGCAACAGACCGTCGAGGAGAACGACCTGGCCGGCCACATCCGGTTCGGCTACCACGTGGACTCGGCGAATTTCGATTCCCGGCAAGGACTTTGGACCGTCAACACCACCCACGATGGACGCCCCGAGACCGTCACCTCACGCTTCCTGTTCCTGGGCACCGGGTACTACGACTACGAGAACCCGTATATCCCCGACTTCCCCGGCCGCGAGGATTTCGAGGGTCCGGTGATCCACCCCCAACTGTGGCCGAAGGATCTGGACTACACCGGTAAGAACGTCGTCGTCATCGGCAGCGGCGCCACCGCCGTCACGCTGATCCCGAACATGGCCGACAAGGCCGCACACGTCACCATGCTGCAGCGGTCACCGAGTTACGTGTTCTCGATACCGGCGTCCGACCCGATCGCCAACGTGCTCAACAAGGTGCTGGGCCATGAGCGGGCGTACAAGATCGTGCGGCGCAAGAACATCTCACTCAATCGCGGAATGTTCAAGATGTGTATGCGCTACCCGAAGATGATGCGAAAGTTGTTGATCGCCAACGTGGCTCGGCAGCTGCCCAAGAATTTCGACGTCGACACGCACTTCACGCCCAAGTACAACCCGTGGCAACAGCGCCTGGCCATGGTGCCCGACGGTGACCTGTTCAAGATGGTCTCGTCGGGCAAGGCCTCGATCGTCACCGACCATATCGAGCGGTTCACCAAGCACGGCATCCTGCTGAAATCCGGGCAGGAACTGGCCGCCGACATCATCATCTCGGCGACCGGACTGAACATGATCCCCTTCGGCAAGATCGAGCTGAGCGTCGACGGGCATCTGCTGCATCTCCCCGACCTCACGGTCTACAAGGCCATGATGCTGTCCGGCGTGCCCAATTTCGCGTTCGCCGTCGGCTACACCAACATCGCCTGGACGTTGAAGGTCGACCTGGTGTGCGAGCACTTCTGCCGCATGCTCGACTACATGGACGAGCACGGCTACGACAAGGTGGTCCCGATCCTGGAGGACGGCACCATGGAGCGAGTTCCGTTGTTGGACATGACCTCCGGGTACGTCCAGCGGGCCGTCGCGAAGTTCCCCCGCGGCGGCACCTACGGCCCGTGGGCGTTCAAGCATGCCTACGAAATGGATCAGGAGCGGCTGCGCAACGGCCCCATCGAGGACCCCGCCCTCGTCTTCACGCCCGCCGCCGCACCGCTGTCCGTGGTCTGACTGAAGGAGCGATCATGACAACCGAGTTCTTTTTCATCAGCCACGGTGAGCGTTGCGCCGCCTGGCATCTGACCGCGGACAGTGACGCGCTGACCGGACAGAGCGGTCGGCCGTGTGTGGTCATGGCCCACGGCTTCGGCGGCACCCGCGACTCCGGCCTGATGGCGTTCGCCGAGCCGTTCGCGGCCGCCGGGATGGACGTGGTGCTGTTCGACTACCGGGGCTTCGGCGATTCCGAAGGTGAACCGCGCCAAGATGTTTCGGTCAAGAAGCAGCGCCAGGACTACCACGCCGCCATCGACGCGGCGCGGAACCTGCCGGGCGTCGACCGCGACCGCATCGCGCTGTGGGGCACCTCTTATTCGGGCGGGCACGTCATCGCCGTCGCCGCCGCGGACCAGCGGGTCGCCGCAGTCGTATCGCTGTGTCCCGCGACCGATGGCCTCGCCGCGCTGGTGCAGGGGTACAAACAGGCGGGGCCCGGGCCGCTGGCCCGCCTGGTCGCGCACGGCCTGCTCGACGCCGCGGGAGCACGCCTCGGGCGCCGGCCGCACTACGTGCCCGTCACCGGGCAGCACGGCACCACCGCGGCACTCACCACACCCGGCGCGGAAGAGGCCTGCCTGGCCATGGCCGGGCCCACGTGGCGCAACGAATTCGCGGCCCGCACCGTGCTGGAGATGGCGTTCAATCGACCGACCGTCCACGCCAGTGAACTGGAGTGCCCGCTGCTGGTCCAAGTCGGCACCAACGACCTCATCGCGCCGCCGGACGCCGCCCGCCGCGCCGCGAAGAAAGCCGGATACCTCGCCCATCTGGTCGAGTACCCGGCCGACCACTTCGACTTCTACTCGGGCCCGTGCCATGAGGCGGCCCTCGCCGACGAGCTGACATTCCTGACCCGCGTCCTCGATCCGATCCGCTCGACCGACGTGCATTTGCGGTCGACCAACCCGCCGGCACCGCGACTGGCGGTCAAACTGCCGTGGTGAACGCGTCCGCTTGGCATGATCCTCACCGAGTGTTGAGCGAAAGGGCGGACCGTGATCTTCGACAGGGTTGTGGCGACGACGCGTAACTGGCTGGAAGTCGCCCGCTACGGCGGGCTGGAGACGGGCGAGGAGCCGTCGCCGTACGACGTCGTCGCCCAGGGCCGCATCCACAAGCTGCGGCGCTACCGCACCACCGGTGAGACGGGCCGGCCCCAGGTGCTGCTGGTGCCGCCCCTGATGCTCACCGCCGATGTGTTCGACGTATCGCCGCAGGCCAGCGGCGTCCGCACCCTGATCGAGAACGGCATCGACCCGTGGGTCATCGACTTCGGCTCACCGGAGAAGGAAGCCGGCGGCCTGGAACGCAACCTGGGTGATCACGTGCTGGCGGTCGATGCGGCCATCGACGAGATGCGCACCTTGACGGGCGGCGACGTCCACCTTGCCGGCTACTCGCAGGGCGGCATGTTCTGCTACCAGACGTCGGCGTACCGTCGCAGCGTCGGCATCGCCAGCGTCATCACCTTCGGCAGCCCGGTCGATCTCAGCAAAACCGCGCCGATGGGTGTGCCGGCAGAAATTGCCATCCCCGGCATGGGATTCGTGATGGAGAACGTCCTGCGGGGCCGGTCTGTGCCGGGCTGGGCGACGCGGCTCGGATTCCAGTTGCTCGACCCCGTGAAAGCGGTGACGGGCCAATTGCAGTTCCTGGCCGCGCTGCACGACCGCGATGCCCTGCTGCCCCGGGAAGGGCAACGCCGCTACCTGATGAACGACGGCTGGGTGGCGTGGCCCGGCCCGGCGCTCGCCGAGTTCCTGCAGCAGTTCCTGGTTCACAACCGGATGCTGCGAGGCGGATTCAGCATCGCCGGACGGCCGGTGACGCTCGCCGACATCACGTCGCCGATTCTGGCGTTCGTCGGCGATGTCGACGAGATCGCCCCGCCGGCCTCGGTGCGCGGGATCCTGGGCGCGGCACCACGCGCGGATATCTACGAAAGCACTTTGCACGCCGGGCATTTCGGGTTGGTCGTGGGCAGTACCGCGACGTCGCACACCTGGCCTCTGGTCGCTGACTGGATGCGGTATGCCGAGGGCAAGGGTCCGCAGCCGGAGCACGTCACCAAGGTCGACGCCACGTCCGCGGCCGCCGAAGCGGCGCCGGCAGGACAGGGCGAGGGGGTCCAGACCCTGATCGACGCCGGTCGCATGGTCGCCGGGTCCGTCGCACGTTCGGTCGGAGACGTGCGGGGCATGTTCGGCACGGTGTCGCGCCAGATGCCGCGGCTGGCGCGCATCCGGAAATTGGATGCGAACACCCGAATCTCGTTGGCGCTCTTGTTCGATGAGCAGGCACAGCAGGCGCCCAACGACGTCAGCTTCATGTACGAGGACCGCAGCTACACCTACGGCGAGAACAAGGTCCGCATCGACGCGGTGGTGCGCGGCCTACTCGCCGCGGGCGTGCGCGCCGGTGAGCACGTCGGTGTGTTGATGGGCACGCGCCCGTCGGCGCTGGCGGTGGTGACGGCACTCAACCGCATCGGCGCGGTGGCCGTGATGCTGCGTCCCGGCGCCGATACCGCGCGCGAGGTCGAGCTCGGCAAGGTCAACCGCGTGATCGCCGACCCCGAACATTCCGAGGCCGACTTCGCCGGCCGTCCGCTCCACACCTTCCTCTTGGACACCCCGTACCTCAATCGGGACCGCACCCTGACGGCCCTGGAGATCGGCGAGACCAACGCCGTGCGCATCCCCGACTGGTACCGCCCCAACCCGGGCCGCGCCGGTGAGCTCGCGTTCATCTTCTTCGGCGGTCCCGACGACGACCCGCGGCCGATCCGAGTCACCAACGGCCGCTTCGGTTTGTCGGCCTACGGCACCGCGACGTCGGCGACGCTCAACAACTCCGACACCGTCTACTGCATCAACCCGATCTACCACACCTCCGGCCTGCTGACCGGGATCGGCGGTGCCGTCGCCGGCGGTAGCCGACTGGCAATGGCCACCGATCTGGACCCGACCACATTCTGGACGGAGGTCCGCCGGTACGGCGTGACCATCGTCTGCTACACGTGGGCGCAGCTGCGGCCGCTGGTCAACGCCGCCCCGCAGCCCGCCGAACGCAATCATTCGGTGCGGCTGTTCGTCGGCTCCGGTATGCCGCGCGGCCTGTGGCGCCGGGTGCTGGACCGGTTCGCCCCGGCCGGCGTCCTCGACTTCTGGTCCACCAGTGAGGGCGAGGCCATCCTGGCCAACGTCAACCCGGCGAAGCCCGGGTCGCTGGGCCGGCCGCTGCCGGGCAGCGCGACTGTCGAGGTCGTGCGCTGGGATCCCGAAGCGCAGCAAGTCGTTTCGGGTGCCGACGGGTACGCCATCCGGTGCGCCGCCGACGAGACCGGTCTGCTGCTGGTGAAGATCAGTTCCGCCACGACCGCGTCGGCGCCGCCGTTGCGCAATCTGTTCGAGGCCGGCGACGCCTGGTTCTCCAGCGGCAGCCTGGTCAACCGGGACGCCGACGGCGACTACTGGCTGATCGACTCCGTCGACACCCAGATCCGCACCGCCGACAATGTGGTGGCGTCCCTGCCGATCACCGCGGCCATCGGCAAGCTGCCGGCCGTCGACCTGGTGCACACCTACGGGGTCGCTACCGACGACGCCGAAGTGGCGGTCGCGGCACTGTCCCTGGTCGACGGGCAGGACGTTTCCGCAGCCGACCTGGACGAGGCGCTCGCGAGCCTGCCTGCCGAGCAACGGCCCGCGTTCGTCCGCGTCGTCGACGAGGTGCCGATGACACCGTGGCACCGCCCGGTCGCCGGGCCGCTGCGCCGCGACCCGCTACCCCCGCCCGGCCGTTACTTCACCCGGACAGACGACGGCAGTTACAAGGAAAGCTGACGCCGGACTGACGACGTCGTCAATACTCTTTCCATGAAGAAATCCGTTGCTGCAGTGCTGTTCCTGCTGGCGTCCGCGGCCGTCCCGGCCGTCGGCGCCCCGGCCGCGCACGCCGATGTGTGCGGCAGCGTCGGCGGTCGCCACGTCAGTGCCGGTGGGTGCACGAACGTCGCGGGCGACGCGGCGGTGGCCGCGGCGGCTCCCGAGGACGCGGCCGCCCAGGCCGCCGCCGGCCGGCCGCCGTGCTACACCCCGGCCGGGGTGCCCTACTACACGCCGGGTGACTTGCCTTGTAACTGAGTCCCTTTAGGCTGGCGGCATGCACAAGTCACTGCAGCGTGCCGCCGTCATCGCCGCGGCCGCCTTGGCGCCCATGGCCATCACTGCCGCGATCTCTCCGGCCGTGAGCAACGCCGACTGCGACAACGGCACCTGGTGGGACCCGGTGCAGAACCGGTGCCAGGCCCCGCTGGTGCAGAACTGCCCCGGCGGCTGGTGGGATCCGAACATCAACAGTTGCCGCCCGCCGGTGTCGACGACGCCGCTCGACTGCCGCGACGGCGCGTGGTGGGACCCGATCAACAACATCTGCCGGCCGCCGCTGCTGCCGCAGTAGTCGCCTCAGACGAGGTAGTACAGCTCGGCGCCGCTGCTGACGCCACCGGGAACCAGCCGTGACTCCGCGTAGCGGACCGCCTTGAGCGTTGCCGAGAACTCCTTGTCCTCTTCCGGGAAGATGCGCTCGTCCGGGAACCACGTGCGCAGCCCGACGTTGCCCAGGACTTCCAGGGTGTCGGACCTGACACCGGCCAGCAGAACGGTGACACCCAGCTCGGCCAGGTCATGCAGGAACCGCTCGACCCGCTCGATGCCGACCGCGTCGGGGTTGCGGGCCCGTTTGAGACGAAGCACGACGAACTGGGTGCCTTCGGCCTTGACCCGCTCGGTGAGCGCATCCAATGCCTGCTCGATTTCCGGCGCGGCACCGAAGAACAGCTCTCCTTCGATGTCGTAGATCAGCACCGCCGGGTTGTCGGGCTCGTCGCCGACCCGTTCCCGCACCACACGTTCGGGCGTGACCACCAACTCGGCGATCTTGAGCTTCGAGGCCCGCGGCACGAACAGCAGGATCGACAGCGCAACGCCGAGCAGCACGGCCTTGTCCAGGTCGACGACCACACCGGTGATCGCCGTGACGATCACCAGACCGGCGTCGTAGCGAGATGCTTTGACCGTGCGCACAAGTCGATGGAAGTCGACCAGACGCACTGCGGTGACGAGCAGCAGGCCGGCCAGCGCCGCCTTCGGGATGTAACTCAGCAGCGGCGCAAACAGCAGCAGGGCGCCGGCCACTGCCACCGACGCGATGACGCCGGAGAACCGGGTGGCCGCGCCCGCCTGGAAGTTGATCGCAGACCGCGACAGCGAGCCCGAACCGGGCAGGCTCTGGAAGAAGCCGCCGGTGAGGTTGGCCAGCCCTTCCGCCACGATCTGCCGGTTGTAGTCGATCTTCTGCTGCGTCTGGTGCGCAATGGCTTTCGCGATCGACAGCGCCTCGATCAAGCCGATGAATGCGACCGCGAGCGCGCCCTCCGACAGGTGCGGCAGCCACTCCCAATGCACCACCGGAATGTGGAAGTCGGGCAGGCTGGCGGGAATCTTCCCGGTGATCGACACCGCGGTCTTGCCCCCGTGGCCGGGCGTCGACCAACCCGAGAAGTAGGCGATCAGCGCCGCAAGGACCAGCACGGCAAGCATGTCGAGCTGCGGCCAGCCGTAGCGCTGCACCAACTTTCGGAGCACGACAGCTGCGACGACAGCGGTGACGCTCAGGACGACGGCCCGATAGTTGATCGCGTCGCCGTGGAACAGCGTGAGGTAGGTGCGGTACAGCACCTGCATGTTGCCGTTGCCCCGGTCCTTGACTCCGACCGCATTTCCCAACTGGCCCAAGGCAAGTAGGAACGCCGCAGCCGCCATGAACCCGACGATCACAGACTCCGAGATGTAGCGGGTCAGATCACCCAGTTTGAACACCGAGATCAGGATCTGAATGGTGCCCACCAGCACCCCGAGCACGAACAGCGCCTCGAACAGTTCGGTGCGGTTCTCCGGATCGATGAACGCCAATGAGCTGAAAACCAACAGCGAGATGGCGCTGGTGGGTCCGTTGATCAGGTGTGACGACGAACCGAATATCGAAGCGATGAGCGTCACCACGATGGCGGAGAAGACGCCGTATTTGGGGTCGACGCCGGCAATCAGGGCGTAGGCCATGCCTTGCGGCAGCGCGATGGCGGCCACCGTCAGACCGGCAATCAGATCGCGCCGCGCGAGGGTGCGGTCGTAGTTGAGTTTCAGGTTCGAAAGCAGGCTCACGATCCCACCACCGTTCGCTGCGCAGGAATGTGAATGGTGTCGACGATTCCGTTGTCGCCGAAGAACTTTTCGGCGGCGTCGTCCCCGTCCTTGGCGATCGCGGACACCGGGAACAGCGCGATGTCCGGCAACTGGGCTCGGTACCTGGCCTGGATCTGCGGGTTGATCGAGCGGTACCCGTACTTCGCGATGACGTCCTGAGCCGCGTCGGTGAACAGGTAGTTCAGGTAGGCCTTCGCGTAGGCCTCGGTCTTCTTCCCGGCCAGGTTCGCATCGACCCAGGCCACCGCGGGCTCGGCCTTGATGCTCACCGGCGGATACACGATCTGCAACTCGCCCGGCGCCGCGGCCACCTCCCGGATGGCTTCGTTCTCCCACGTCAGGTGCACATCGCCGATCTTCTGCACGGCGAAGCTGGTGGCCGCGCCGCGCGCGCCCTCGTCGGCGACGGCGACGTGCTTGAACAACGCCGCCAGGTAGTCGTGGGCCGCTGCCTCGGAGCCCCCGCGGGTCGTCACCGATCCCCACCCGGCCAGCACGCTGAGCTTGCCGTTGCCCGACGTCCGCGGGTCCGGGGTCACCACCGAGACATCACCCTTGACCAGGTCCGGCCAGTCATGGATGTTCTTCGGGTTGTCCTTGCGGACCACGAACACGATGGTCGACGTATAGGGGACCGAGTTGTTGGGCAGCCGGTGCTGCCAGTCCTTGGCGATCAGCCCGCGCTTGGCCAGCTTGTCGACGTCACTGACCAAGGCCAGTGAGACCACACCGGCTTTCGTCGTGCCGTCGATGACGTTGCGCGCCTGTCGGCCGGACCCGCCGTGCGACTGACTGATGTCGACGGTGACGCCGGTCTGCTTGCGGTACTGCGCGACGAACTGCGGGTCCAGCGCGGCATACAGCTCGCGTGTCGGGTCGTACGACACGTTGAGCAGTACATCCGGGGACGGACCGTGAATGTTCTTGAACCCGATCAGAACTCCGGCGGCCGCAATGGCGACGACGCCGACCACACCGAGCGGGGATATGTGTTTTCTGCTCATCGCCACCTCTGTTCGCTACGGAGGATCGACGTTAGGCAGTAGGACGCGCCGGGGCAGCGGTCTGGATCAGCGCGATCAGATCTCCCGTAGCCTGATGGCCGATGAACCACACACGGCTCACCAGGTCTGCTACCGCCGCGCTGGCGGTGGCACTGCTCGCCGGCTGCGACAGCACCACCCCCGGCAGCCCGAAGTCGGGACTGCCCAGCGGAGAAACGTCTGCGTCGAGCACTCCGACGCCGAGCGAGAAGGCGATCCGCCCGGTTCCGGTCAGCCCCATCCCGGTGCCGAGCGCCGTGCCGCCGACCGCGCGGGCCCTCGCCCCGCAGAACGGCTACGTCTTCATTGCGACCAGGTCCGGCCAGACGCGGTGCCAGCTCAACGCGACCGCCGTCGACTGCGAGTCGAACTTCGCCAACGCGCCGCAGGTCAACGGGGAGACCGCGCGCGGCGTCCGGGTCACCGCCGATGGCAAATTGTCTTGGGGCCTGGGCAATCTCGGTGCCATCCCGACCGTGACGCTGGACTACCAGACGTACTCGGCGGTGGGTTGGACGATCCTTGCCGGTGCCGAGGGCACGCGCTTCACCAATGCCGGCACCGGCCACGGGATGTTCGTCTCGACGGCGGGCGTGAAGGCGTTCTGACCTGCCGCGCGACGATCAAGCGGCGAGGAACGAGCCGCGATGAGGAGTGCGGCAAGACGGCCGGGGCCTAGGCTGGGCGGCATGGACTTCCGGGTATTCGTCGAACCGCAGCAGGGTGCCACCTACGCCGACCAGCTCGCCGTCGCACAGGCCGCCGAAAGGCTCGGCTACTCAGCGTTTTTCCGATCCGACCATTACCTGGCCATGGCCGGCGACGGGCTGCCCGGGCCCACCGACTCGTGGGTGACGCTCGGCGGCATCGCCCGCGAGACCAGCACCATCCGGCTCGGCACCATGGTCACCTCGGCGACGTTCCGGTACCCCGGACCACTCGCCATCGCCGTCGCGCAGGTCGACGAAATGAGCGGTGGCCGTGTGGAATTGGGGCTCGGCGCCGGGTGGTTCGCCGAAGAGCACGAGGCCTACGCCATCCCGTTCCCGGCCCTGGGCGAACGCTTCGACCGGCTGGAAGAACAACTGCAGATCATCACGGGCTTCTGGGACACCCCGGTCGGCGAGCACTTCGACTTCGCGGGCAAGCACTACACCGTCAAGAACTCCCCCGCCCTACCCAAGCCGGCGCAATCCCACCCGCCGGTGATCATCGGTGGTGGCGGCGCCAAGCGGACCCCGGCACTGGCCGCCAAGTTCGCCTCCGAGTTCAACATCCCGTTCGTCGACATCGACACCCTGACCACTCAGTTCGGTCGGGTACGGGCGGCCGTCGACGCAGCCGGCCGGGCGCCCGAAAGCATCACGTACTCGGCGGCTTTCGTGCTGTGCGCGGGCAAGGACGAGGCGGAGATCGCCCGCCGGGCCGCCGCCATCGGCCGCGAGGTCGACGAGATGCGCGGCAACTCCCCCACTGTCGGCACACCGACCGAGATCGTCGACAAGCTCGCGCCGTTCATCGCGGCCGGGGTCGAGCGCATCTACCTGCAGGTGCTGGACATGGCCGATCTCGACCACATCGACTTCTTCAGCACGGAGATCATTCCCCAGCTACGCTGACCGGCCATGACCGAGCGGCCGTGGCATGAGCGCACCCCTCACCTCGTGGGTGCCAGCATCGCCGCGCTCGCGGCCATCGCGTTGCTGTACTTCGCGGGGGCGTGGCTGACGCGGCACTACAACCAGCCGCAGCCACCGCCGGTGCCCGTCATCGTGGACGACTCGAGCCGCCCGGCGACGACAACAACCGCGACGACCGCCCCGACGTCCACGAGCTACGCGTCGGTCACGCCATCCACCTCGGACATCGACGCACCGCCCCCGACCGAGACGACGGACACCACGTCCGAGACGTCCACCCCGCGGGGCGACAGCACGACCACCAGCCGCACCACGACGTCGACGTCCATCACCCAGTCCCGGCGCACCCATCCGCCGGGACCGCGCCAGCACTAGTGCGTGAAGAACTCGATCATCAGCACCTGCAGCTCACCGACGCAGCCACCGAGGATGGCGCCGATGGCGATCATCAACGGTTCGTCGTCCTTGAACACCGGCCGCAGAATCGACTCGTACTCCTCATTGGAGAGCTGATTCATCTTGTCGATGATCGTGCGCTCGAGGTCGATCTTGCTCATGGCGTAGTCCTGCGCGTCCAGCAGCGTGGCCGGCAGCCGCTCCACCACCAGGTCGACGATCCTGTCCTTCAGCGCGTTGTACTTCGACGTACCGACCGCGAACTTCACGACCGTGCCCGTGAAGCCACCGATCTCGCTGTCGATGGCGGCCTCGACTTCGCGCGCGATCATGGCGAACAGCTTGTCGGCACCCGGGCCCTTGAGAATGCCGTCGTACAGGATGTCCGGCGCGAACAGGTCCTCGGAAAGGATGCGGGCGTAGTCCGCGGTGATCTTCTCGCGCTGGGCGTGTAGCAGCCCCTGGAACTTGATGAAGCCCAGGTACTTTGTCGGCTTGACGGGCCGGAACAGCATGTTGAGCGCGATGTAGTCGCTGACCAGACCGATGCCGAAACCGAACGCCGGCATGATCCACGGCAGTTTGAAGATGGCCCAGACGAACATCTGGGCGGTACCGATGATCAGACCGAAGTAGATGCCGCTGCGCCGCACGAACGCCATGGCGTCGTCGGACAGGCCGCGCATCAGCTTGTTGAGCTTCTCTTTGTTGCGCACCAGCGTGGTGACCGCGAGGAACTGCAGGTCGACGAATCGGCTCAGATCCGACTGCATCTCGTTCAGCATCTTCTCGGTGATGCGCGGCGCCTGCGAGTGGATGCGATTGAGGATGGCCTGGCGCCCGGCCTCCGGCAGGGAATCCCACAGGCCCGGACGGATCTCCTCCGCGACGTCGCGGGCGATGTCGTTGATCGACGCCGACAACGGTTCGCGCAGCACCTCGACAGCCTCTCTGGCGTCGATCCGGGACAACAGTTCCTCGGGTTTGAGCAGATTCGCGGTGAGCAGCTCGATCGTGGTGGAGCCGACCTTGCCGGCCCGGCGCGGGATGATGCCCTGCCAGCCGATCGGACCGATGCCCTTGAACTCCAGCGGCCGGTAGATCATCTCCATCGCGACGATCTTGGTGCTCCAGCCGACGAACGCCGCCACGAGCGGCATGGAGAAGTAGATGATCCAGTGCGCGCGGAAGTCGACGAGGATCTCGGTCAATGACATCAGCGCCACCCGTCTTGGTCGTCCTCCGCGGTGGCGGCGGCCCACAGCGATCGGCCGAGCGGCGACAGCGTCAACGTCAGCTTCTCCACCTTGGCGGGCAGCGGACCCTTCGACGCGGCCTTGATCGCGTTGAGGACGATGGTCTCAGCCATCAACACCTCGTACTCGGTTTTCAGCGCAGAATCCTCCGGGCCGATCTCCACGAGGCGCAGCGCCAGCAAATGCCCGACGTACTGCGGCGTCATCTGCGGGAGCGCGACGTTGGCGGTCCGGCCGACCAGTGCCGCGTTCTCCAGGACCGCCTTGCGAGTCCGGTCGTACACGTTGACCAAGGGTGAGACGGAGCCGTCGGACAGCGCGCCGACGATGCGGGCCTCGTCGGCCACCAGCTGATCGAGCAGATGGTGGTACAGCTCGGTCTGGCTGCCGGCGGTGTTCTGGTCGAGCGCCCGGTTGAGCAGCTGGCTCATCTTGGAGTTGAGCGTCTCGTCGCCGGCGGCCGGTTTCGGCGCGTCGGCGGCGGCGGCGACGTCGTCGGCACCGTCCTCGGGTTCCAGTTCGTTGAGGCCTTTGCGCAGGGCGCCGACGATCTGCTGCTCGGTCCAGCTGTAGACGTCCAGACCGAGTCGGGCGGCGTCCACCGCACGTCCTACCAGGCCGAAGGGATCAAACGATTGAGCCACCCGCAAACGGTAGCCGCGCGGGGCACCAAATTGCCAACGATCTCGAATATCTCACCTTCCCTGCGCCGCATAGTCGGCGACCAGGGCCTCGGCGCTACGGACGGCGGCCCGGCAGGCGCGTGCGGTGAAGGGATCGTTGAGCGGGTGCTCGGCCCGGCGGCGCCACCGCTGCACCGCGGCGAAGGCTGCCCGCGGGCCGTCGTACGGCGCGTCGTTGCTCAGCCCCAGCCGGCTCGCCGCGTCGGTCCCCGAGCCGCCGATGATGCGGCGCAGGGAGGCCATCTCGTCGTCGTTCAATGTGGTTGGCCGGGAACGTAATTGACCGAGCAATCGCAGTTCTTCGAATGCGTGCGTGTCGGCCAGCAGCGGATCGATGTCCGCCAGGATGAACGGCGTCGCGTAGATGGGATTGGCCTCCACGAAACGCCGCAGCGAGCGCAACGCGGTGTGCGCCTTGAGCATGTCGGCGCGCTGCGCGAACTGCTGATCGATGACGTCCCGCAGGGCCACCAGCCCGCTGCGGTCCAGCAGTTCGTCGGCCAGTCCCTGGGAGTCGGTGACGCCGGCGCGCAGCACCGCGATCGCGATCCGAATGCCGAACATGCCGAACCGGTCCAGCAGCGCGGCCCGGGTGATGGCGTCCACCGGCAGCGAATCATCCTGCCGGGCAAAGCGATCCGCCGACAACATGGCCTTGGTCAGGGCGGTGGCACCGTCACCGTCCAGGGCCGCGAGCTTCTGCAGTGCCGTGAACTCACTCTGCTGCAAGGTGCGCGCGGTCAGCGCCAGCAGCCCCGACACCGGGACGACGGCCTGGCAGACGCCCGTCCGGTCCAGCTCCGCGGTGAACCGGGTGGCCACCTCCCGGGCCGACATCATCGCGTCGATGCGTCCGGCCCCGATCTCGTCGGCGCGCGACGCGACCCCGATGACACCGAGGGCACCCGAGCCACTGCCGACGAGTTCCCCGATCTGTTTGAGCAGCGCGATGTCCGGCGCGTTGAGGGTGCGCAGCAGGAAGACCACGGCGTCCACCCGGGGCACGCCGTCTCGTGGCACCAGGAGTTGGAGTGTGCGGTCGGAGACGTCACGCGACAGCGACGACGTCCCCGGCGTGTCGATGATGGTCGTCTGTTCCAATTCGGCTGCGGGCCACTGCACATCGAGGTCGACGATGTCCCCCACATTGGCCGCGCCCTGCGCGCCGGAATAGCGCGCCAGGTCGAAGGTCAGGCCGTCACCGCGGGTGATCGGCACGTCGGTACGGCGGCCGTCCCGATGGTTGGCGGTGACGCGGGGCGTCGTGCCATGCCGGAACCAGGTGACCAGGCGGGTGGCCTCGGTGGCGTCGGTGGGCGCGATCTCTTCGCCCACAAGCGCATTCACGAGCGTCGACTTGCCCGCCTTGAGGGTGCCGGCCAGGGCGATGCGGATCGGCTGATCGAGCCGGCGGCCGATCCAGTCCAATTCGGCCAGGGCCTGCGGCCGGTGCTGGTAAACGGGGTCCGACCGGTACGCCGAGATGACGCCGCCCAGGATGGCGCGGACGCGTGCGCTCGTGCTCACTGCGCCAGGGCCGGAGTGAGTTTCACCGCGTTGTCGATGACCTGCCGCAGAATGTTCAACTGCCGCTCCAGTTCTCGCACGCGGTTGTCGCGCTCGCCCGCTTCGATCTGCGCCGCGGCGAGGGTTGCCTGCAGCGACTCGTTGAGCGAGCGGGTGGTCTGGTTCGCGATACCCCGATAGTGGTCGCGCAAGTGGCGCTGGATGTTTCGCAGCCGATCGCGCGATTCCTTGCCGACGGCGAACGACACGTCGTCGACGAACCGGCGGACGTTCATCTTCGCCTCGCCGCGCACCCGCAGCATGCGGTTCTCCATGTCTTCCTTGTAGGCCTTGCGGCCCAGCACAAGTCCGGCACCCAGCGACAGCGGGTTGAACATGCCGAGGCCGGCGAACGAGGTCAGCATGCCGAACATCAGCACACCACCGTAGGACCCGCGCATCCCGGTGATCACCTTGTGCCCGGCCCGGATCGGCTCGGACTCCAGTCGCGCGACCGGGTTGAACTCGCCCAGGCCGGCGCCCATGTCACGGGCCCTGACCTCGGCCAGTTCGACCGAATCCAGCCCGGCCTCGACGAACGTGCGGGCCACCTCCGCGGCCAATGCCTCGGCGCGCTGGTGCGCCCAGACGAAGTTGTCGCCGACAGCGGTCGCGACGACGTTCTCCAACTCGGCGCCGATCTCGGCCCAGTGCTGGGTGGGATCGCAGCCGTCGATGATGCGCTCGGTGTGCGCGGTGATGTTGCGGAATCGGTTGCGCAGGTCGTGGTCGACGTCGGCCGTCAGGTCGGCGATGCCGTCGTTGAGCACCTGCTGCCAGAGTGCGGTCTGCTGCAACGCATTCTGGGCGTCTTCCTTCTTCTGCTCCAGCTCCGCCTTGATGCGCTCGATCTTCTCGGGGTCGTTGATCGCCGCCAGTTCGGTGGACACGGCCAGGGTGAGATGTTCGGCAGCCGCGTGGATTTCGGTGACCACCTGGTCCTTGATGCGGTCGTTCTCGCGGCTGAGCACCTTGTCGGTGAGGAACTTGATGATCGCCGGGAAGTTGGACTCGTCGTTGAGTTCCTTGTCGTTCAGCGCCAGCGCGTGGGTGCGCAGCGCCGAGGAAACCGGAACCACGGGGACGTTCAGCCGCGCGCGCTGCAGATGCGCGCCGTTGGCCGCGACGATCTCGCGCCAGTGCGGGTACAGATCGGTCTTGGTGGCGACAATCGTTGCCACCGGGCAGATTTCGAGGGCCTGCCGGATGAACGTGAGCTCAGGTTCGGTGAACTCCTGACTGGTGTCACTGACCATCAGGAGGGCGTCGGCGTCGGGCAGCAGCCCGAGCGTCGCGGACAGGTGGGGCTGTCCCAGCCCGCCGACCCCGGGGGTGTCGACGAACGTGAGTCCGCCCTTGAGCATCGGACTCGGCGCCGCGACCTCGACGCGCAACACCTGACGGCCCTGGGCCTGCGGCGCGTGCCGGAGATCGGCCGACAGTTGATTGGGTGGAATGGCGACGACGGAGGGGTCTGCCCCGTCCTGATCGGGGGCCAGCACGAGCTCGGCGGCCGCCGCGTCCCCGTAGTGGACAACGGTGGTGAGCACCGTGCTCTCGTCATCGCCGACGCGGGCGACCGGCATGTTCAGCAACGAGTTCAGCAACTGGCTCTTGCCCTGCTTGAGCTGCCCGGCGATCACCACCCGGATCTGCGGATCGCTGATCCGGGTCTTGGCCGCCAGCAACCGCTGCGCCAGGTCTTCGCGGTCGTTGAGGCCTGCGATCCGGCTGGTGTGGTCGATCAACTCGACGATCACCGCGACCGGGCGCGGGTTCGCCTCGTTCGGCTGCGTCACTGGGCTCTCCTCGACTGCATTCTCACTGTCTAACGGTATGCGCAAACATCCGGCGGGGCCTGTAGGTGGCCCCGCCGGACGGTTTGTCGCGATCGATCAGTGCATGTGCGGATCGACGTGGGTGGTGTGGCTGAAATCGGTCGTGGTGTGGGTTTCGGTCGGTGCGTAGGTGTTCATGCTGGCCTCGTGCACCGAGCTGTCGGCAACCGTGCTGTGCACCGAGTTGTCGGCGCTCAGGTCGGTGTGGGTGGTGTTCCCGCTGCCGATGTTGGTGTGGGTGCTGTTGCCGCTACCGATGCTGGTGTTGGCCGTGTTCCCGCTGTTCAGGCTGGTGTTCACCGTCGAGGAGTGCGACGAGTCGTCGATGACACTCTTGTTGCCGCTGCCCAGGTCGCCACCGACGGTGGTCTGGTTGCCACCGACGTGTGTCGACGAGGTGTTGCCGTCGTTGATGACGATGTTGCCGCCGCTGCCCCCGCTGCCGCCGCTGGCGTGGCCGCCACCGATCAGGCCGCCGCCGGCACTGGCGCCGCCGCCGTTGCCGCCGCCGGTGTTGACGTCGTTGACCACCGGACCCGAGTTGCCCTGGATGATGTGGCCGCCCGCGGTCTGCGAGTTGTCGGTGGCGTGGTTGCCGGTCCCGACGATCACCGGGGAGTGGCTGCCGGTCAGGATGTCGCCGTTGGTGACGGTGTTGCCGTCGCCCTGCACGGCGCCCTTGCCGCTGGCGATGTCACCGTGGTTGTTGCCGGCAATGTTGACGCCGCCGTCGCCCTGCTGGACGTGGCTGCCGCCGAGGGTGATGTCACCGAAGCCCAGGTTGAACGCACCCTGCTGGGCGTTGGCGCCGGCATGCTGGTCGGGGCTCAGCACCGGGATGTCGTTGCCGCTGGCGATCGGCACGTTGTTGTGGCTGGCGAAGTCGGTCTGATTGCGGCTGGCGAACTCGGTGTTCGGGGCGAAGGCGGTCTGCGGGGAGAACGGCGAGGACATGCTGTAGTAGTCCGAGACCGCGTTCTGCAGGCCGACGACCGGGTCGCCGCCACCGAGCACGACGCCGGCGGGAACGGCGCTCGCGGCGACCGAGGCGAGCTGCGCGGAGGTGACACCGGCGAGGCCGGCGTCGCGCATGGTCTGCTCGGGGTTCGCCACAAACGAGCTCGCGACGGTCGGGAAGCGGAACAGGTCGATGATGAATTCGATCAGGCTGGTCATTGGAGTCCCTTTCGTTGGGTGCTGCTCTTTAGAAGTTTCTCTCGCCGCTGTCCGGCGAACTGAGAACAACGTTAGGGGCCGTCAAGGGCCGTGCAAACGGGGCAACCACCCCTACCCCCAACGAAACTTAGTGGGGTATCCACGCTCCCCTATTAGGGGATTAGGGGATAGCTAGGGTGTTTGCTGAATATGCGGTGGGAGAACACAAAACGCCGGTGGCCATGGCGGCCACCGGCGTTTCGGGGATGAGCTGGTCAGCTGAAGAAGTCGAAGTCCTGATGGTGCTCGACACCGGCCGACGGGTCTGCGGTATCGACGGGGTGCCAGTCGAGGGCACCCGGATCGGAGAGCTGCCCGGCATCGACGACCGGGATGTCGCTGTGCAGGCCCAGATCGTCGGACACCGCCAGGTCTGGCACGGCGTCGTGGATCGGCAGGCTCGGTCCGCTGTCGAATCCACCCAGGTCAGGGTCCGAAATCACCTGCGGCGACACCACCGTTGGCACATGCGTATTGAAAGCGTCGAAGGCGTCGAACGCCGCGGTCGCGGCACCACTGGTCCAGACGTTGACGCCGGGATCATCGAATCCGGCAGTCGGGACGCCACCTGCTGCGGATGACACCGCGCCCAGAGATTCGGACACCACCGGGATCAGGTGCGCGACATCCGCCGTGGTGACGCCACTGAGATTGGCGTCGGCGATGGCACCGGCAGGGTCGGCGGCGTAGTGGGCAGCCACGTCGGGGTCACGGACGACCGACATGACGAAATCCAGCAGCGGATTTGCCATGGCACCTGCTCCTTTCTGGGGACCCGTTGATAACTATTTCGATGCTATCGCCGATAAAGCTCCTGGAGATCGGTGCTGACCCCAGCACCCGACGTCACCTGTTAGGGGCACTCCCATTAGGGATTCACCAATCGTTAGGGGATTGTGTCCCACCCCCAGGCCGCCAGCGCATAGGGTGGCCCCAGTCCGACTACATGCAAGTTCGATAGCGCGTCAAAGGAGTGGACGTTTATGAGCCTCGGTTTGTCGATCGGCCAGACCAATCTGGTGGCCGTGCCAGCCGGGCGACCGCCACTGAGCCGTCGCGCGATCCTGGCCCTGTACCCGGACCGGCCCGCCGAAGTCGGCATCCCCACCCAGCCGGGCGGCCTGGTACTGACCGGGTTCGTGGAGCGGGTCGGCGACCCGATCCCCCTGATCGCCCCGGATGGTTCGGCGCACCGCGGTGAAGCCGTCCTGGCCGAGGCCCTCGACTCCATGGCCCGCACCGCGGGTGGCGGCGCCCCGATCGTCATCGCCGCCCCCGCGCACTGGGGCATGTCCACCATCGGGGCACTTGCCGCAGCGCTGCGCGGCAAGCCCGGCCTGGCCGCCGCACCGGTGGTCTCCGACGCGGCCGCGGCCCTGGCCGGTCTCAAGGCCGGGTCCGGGCTGCCGGATCACGGCGTGGTGGCACTCTGCGATTTCGGTGGCAGTGGCACCAGCGTGACGATCGCCGACGCCGCGACGCTGAGCCAGATCGGCGAGACCGTGCGTTATCCGGAGTTCTCCGGCGACCTGGTGGACCAGGCACTGCTGAACCACGTCATCGCCGGCATCAGCGACTCGTCCGACGCGGATCCAGCCGGCACCGCCGCCGTCGGCTCGCTGTCCCAGCTGCGCGACCAGTGCCGGCAGGCCAAGGAGCGCCTCTCGTCGGAGACGGCGACGTCGGTCAGCGCCAACCTGCCCGGCTTCGCGTCGGCGCTGCGCATCACCCGCCCCGAGCTGGAGCGGCTGCTCGAACCGGCGCTGGCGGGGCTGCTCGCCGTCGTGCAGGAAACCCTGCAGCGCAACCAGATTCCGGCCGGCGTGCTGACCGCCGTGGCCACCGCCGGTGGCGGTGCATCGATTCCGATTGTCACCCAACGACTTTCCGAGCACTTCCGGGTTCCGGTCGTGACCTCGCCGCAGCCGGCGCTCACCGCCGCGGGCGGCGCCCCGCTGGTTGATCAGCGCACCATGAGCGCCGACGCCCCGACCGGCATGGCCCCCACCATGGGCTGGGCCGCCGGCCCGGCAGGTTGGGCAGGCGGCCCCGAAACCATGGCTGCTCCGGTGCCGCCCGTGGACGCGAACCCGTCCTCGACCGTCGGGCCGTCACTGGCCTGGTCCGACGACGAGGACCCCGGCGCGGCGGTCGGCCCCGCAGATTTTGCGACCGGCTATGCCGAGGCGGCGCCCTTCGGCGAGACCACCGCGCGGCCGGCGATGGACTTCGCCCACGAAGAAGAGGACAACCTGCCCGACGTGGCGCCGGTCCCCTGGTACCGGCGCCCACCGCTGATCTTCGGCGCGGCCGCCGCGGCGTTCCTGGTCGCCGGCGGCAGCTGGGCCGCGGTCGGGCTCACCAGCAACGACACCCCGTCCGGCCCCGTGACCGTCGACGTCACCACCACCATCACCGGCCCCGACGGCTCCATCACCACGAGCACCTACAAGGCCACCAAGTCCGTTGTGACACAGACGAATCCGAACGGCCAGGTGGAGACCTCGACGGTGACCAACCCGGTCACCACCACCGATGCGCCGGTCACCACGACCACCACGGATCCGTCGACCACCAGCTCGACGACGACCACGACGACCACCACCGCCACGACCACCACGACGACGACCACGCCGTCGACGACGACCACCACAACCACGACGCCGCCGCCCACCACGACCACCACGCAGCCGCCCACGACGACGCAACCGCCGACGACGACGCAGCCGCCCACCACCACGCAGCCGCCGCCCACCACGACGAAGCCGCCGACGACGCAGCCGCCCAGCACACAGACGCCGACGGCCGCGCCGACGACCCAGGCGCCCAGCACACCGGCTGAATCACCCAAGACGGCATCGCTGGCATCGGCCTCAGCACCCGCCGCGTCGGCACCCGCGGCGTCGGCGCCTGTCACCTCTGTCCCCTCGGCATCGACCAGCTGATGACCGCAGCGGCCGGCACGTCGCTGGTGCTCGGCGGTATCGGCAGCGGCAAGACCACCGCGCTGGAAGCGGTGCGAAAGACGTTGCGGGCCAACGGCACGACGATGCTCGCGCGGGTGCCCAAGCCCGGTGAGGCGCCGGATGCGGCGATCGTCATCGACGATGCCCAGCTGCTGTCCCGGGCAGAACTGGACGCGCTGACCGAGCTGGCCGGCGACCCGGCCCGCACCGTGGTGGTCAGCACCGAGCCGTTGGCGCACGAGCCCGCGCTCAACGCCCTCACCACGACGCTGAGCCGGCAGCACCCGCCGATCCAGCTGGCGCCGATGACGCCCCGCGAGATCAATGAGGCGCTGGGCCGCGCCGGTGTCCCCGGCACCCAGGTGCCCGCCCTGATCGCCGGCACCGGTGGCATCCCGCTGCTGGTGTACTCGGCGCTGTCGGCGCTGGCCTCGGGCGCCGATCCGGTCCGGGCCGCGTCCGTCGCGTTGAGCGAGCGGCTGCGCCGGCTGGACGAGCACCTGCTCGACACGTTGTTGTTGTGTTCGCTCAGCCCCGAACTGGGACCCGACGACATCGCCGCCGCCCTGCAATTGCCCGGCGACGACGCGGCCGTGCTGATGGACCGGGCCCGCGCCAGCGGCCTGCTGTCTGCCGCGCTGCATCCGCGGTTCGTCGACACGCTGCACCGCTGCCTCACCCGACTGGTCGGTGCCGCGCGGCACCGCGAGACCGAATGCCGGCTGCTGCGCTCGCAGATCGAATCCGCCACGCTGTCAACCGAATTGGCGCTGAAGCTGGCCGAGCACGGCACCGTCGACGACCTGCTGGCGGCCGACCTGATCCACCGGGCCGGGTCCGCCGCGCCGCGTCAGGCAGCACGCCTGTACCGCGCCGCGGCCCGCGCCGGCACCGCCCCGGCCGACGTTCACCTCGCCGACGCCCTCGCCGTCACCGGCGACTGCACCACCGCCGGCACCCTGGCCGACGAACTGCTCACCGCCGACGACGTCGCCGTCCGCGCGCAGGCCGTGCGTATCGCGGCCAGTGTCGCCATGCACGACGGCGCCGCCGCGCACGCCGCGGATCTGTTCCGGTGGCTCGGCCCCGATACCGATCCGTTCGTCGCCGCCGCGGGCGCCGTCGTCGGTGTCGCCACCGCCGACGCGGACCTGGCCCGGGCCTGTCTGCAGGCCGAGAATTCAAATCCGCCAACGTCTTCCGCGCGGGCGGCGCGCGGAATGGCCGAAGGCCTGCTGCTGACGCTCGACCAGCCGTTCGCCGTCGCGATGGCGCGCCTCACGCAGGCCCTCGGGTCCACCAACGGTGTCCACTCGGTCGCACCGGACAGCCCCGCCGCGCTGCTGAGCCTCGTCGCTCTGCACGGTGGCGACGCTGTCCGCGCGCGCAGCGTCATCGGCCGGGCCATCCGCACCGGTGGCGGTGACGCGGGTTTCACCGGTCTGCGCCACCGACTGATGCTCGGCTGGATCCGCATGCTCGACGGCCAACTCGATTCCGCGGTGCCGGCTTTGGGCGCCCCGGAGAGCGCCGACCTGCACCGGCGCGACGCGCTGTGGTTCACCGCGCTGCAGACCGCGGTCGCACGGCGCAGCGGCGACACCGGTGCCCTGCAGAAACATTGGTACGCGGCCATGGAGGTGCTGGCCGAATACTCCCTGGACCTGTTCGCACTGCTGCCGCTCGGCGAGTTGTGGGTCGCGGCGGCGCGGTTGCAGCAGCTCGACCAGCTCCGCCAACCGCTGGCCGAGGCATTCGGGCTCCTGCGGACCGCAGGCAATCCGGCCCTCTGGGCGGTGCCGCTGCACTGGGCGGGCGTGCACGCCGGGATCCTGGCCAACGCGCCCGAGGCCGTCGCCCCGCACGGGCAGGCCCTGGCCGCCGCCAGCCGGGCCGAGGGCGCACACGGCGCCTACGCCACCGCGCTCGCCGCCGCCGGCCGCGCCTGGCTGCGGGTCCTGGCCGACGGCGTCGACGCCGCGGAGGTGACGACGGCCGCCCGCGGGCTGGCCCGCTTCGGGCTGACGTGGGATGCCACGCGCCTGGCCAGCCAGGCGGCGTTGCATTCGGCGGACGGCCGGATCTCCGGGGCCATGCTGCAGCTGGCGCGCGACCTCAAGCAGGACGCGGCCCTCGAGGCCGCGGCCGATCCCATCGAGCCCGCGGCCCCCGCTATTCCGCGTGAGCCCGTTTCGGGCGCGGATGTGCGCAACACCACACCACCTCCTGCCTCGGGTGACGCTCGGGCCACATCCGCCGCAACGCCCGCTTGGACGCGGCTGTCCGACCGCGAACGTGAGGTCGCCGAGCTGGTCCTGCAGGGCATGCCGTACCGCGATATCGGGGCCCGGCTGCTCATCTCAGCGAAGACCGTCGAACACCACGTCGCCCGCATTCGCCGCAGGTTGGGGGCCGAATCACGGTCGGAGATGCTGTCGATGCTGCGGGCGCTGCTCGTCGAGAAAGCCTGACGCCGTCCTTATATAAGGAAGCGCGTGGTGGACGCTTGGCCGAGGCCGATTCTGGGTAATGAAGCGAGCGCGTAGTCGCAGCTCAAGTTAGGACAGCCTTGCTAGCGTGCGTTCTGCCCAGGATGCGACTATGAGCAGGCATCTAGCTTAAGTTACCCGTTGGTAACCTCAATAAGTTACCAGCCGGTAGCTACATAACTGGGAGAGGCGCGGTGGAGAATCTCGAACACACGCTCGACGTGGCCAGACTGGTCATCGGGCTGTTGGCAACGGTCATCGTCCTGGGGTTCGCCGCCAAGCGCATCCTGTGGCTGACCAAGCTGATCAGCTCCGGGCAGAAGCTCGGCGACGAACGTGGGCGCAAGGACGATCTGGTCCGCCGCTTCCTGAACCAGAACAAGGAAGTCTTCGCGCAGTCGAAGCTGCTGAAGTGGTCGATCCCCGGTATCGCGCACTTCTTCACCATGTGGGGCTTCTTCGTCCTGGCATCGGTCTACCTGGAAGCCTATGGCGTCCTGTTCGATCCGAAGTTCGCCATCCCATTCGTCGGACACTGGGCCGTCCTGGGCTTCCTGCAGGACTTCTTCGCCCTGGCCGTGCTGGCCGGCATCATCGTCTTCGCGATCATCCGTCTGACGAAGAACCCCGACAACATCGGCCGTGAGTCCCGGTTCTACGGTTCGCACAACGGTGGCGCGTGGGAGATCCTCATCATGATCTTCCTGGTCATCGCGTCCTACGCGGTCTTCCGCGGTGCCGCCGTCAACGTCCTCGGCGAGCACTTCCCGTACCAGAACGGCGCGTTCTTCTCCGACGGCATGGCCGCCCTGCTGGCGCCGTTCGGCCACACCGCCAATGTCTGGATCGAGACCATCGCGCTGCTGGCGCACATCGGCATCATGCTGGTCTTCCTGCTGATCGTGCTGCACTCCAAGCACCTGCACATCGGTCTGGCCCCGATCAACGTCACCTTCAAGCGTCTGCCCGACGGTCTCGGCCCGCTGCTGCCGATGGAGTACAAGGGCGAGAAGATCGACTTCGACGATCCGGCCGAGGACGCGGTGTTCGGCCGCGGCAAGATCGAGGACTTCACCTGGAAGGCCAACCTCGACATGGCGACCTGCACCGAGTGCGGTCGTTGCCAGTCGCAGTGCCCCGCCTGGAACACCGGTAAGCCGTTGTCTCCCAAGCTCGTGATGATGAACCTGCGCGACCACCTGTTCGCCAAGGCGCCGTACATCATCGAGGGCAAGCCGATGCCCGAGGAGGGCTCGGTCGACTTCGCCAAGCTGGGCGACAGCCTGCACGGACACGGCGTCCCCGAGGACGGCTTCGCCCGCATCGAGGGTTCCGGCCCCGAGCAGGCGCTGCGCCCGCTGGTCGGCACCGCTGAGCAGGGCGGCGTCATCGACCCCGACGTGCTGTGGTCCTGCACCAACTGTGGTGCCTGCGTCGAGCAGTGCCCGGTGGACATCGAGCACATCGACCACATCGTCGACATGCGCCGCTACCAGGTCATGGTCGAGTCCGACTTCCCCGGCGAGCTCGGCGTGCTGTTCAAGAACCTGGAACTCAAGGGCAACCCCTGGGGCCAGAACGCCAAGGAACGCACCACCTGGATCGACGAGCTGGACTTCGACATCCCGGTCTACGGCCAGGACGTCGAGAGTTTCGACGGCTTCGAGTACCTGTTCTGGGTCGGCTGCGCCGGCGCCTATGAGGACCGTGCCAAGAAGACCACCAAGGCCGTCGCCGAACTGCTCGCCACCGCGGGCGTGAAGTTCCTGGTGCTGGGTACCGGCGAGACCTGTACCGGTGACTCGGCCCGCCGCGCCGGTAATGAGTTCCTGTTCCAGCAGCTCGCCGCGCAGAACGTCGAAACCATCAACGAGCTGTTCGAGGGCGTCGACCCCGACAAGCGCAAGATCGTCGTCACCTGCCCGCACTGCTTCAACACGATCGGTCGCGAGTACCCGCAGCTCGGTGCCAACTACACCGTCGTGCACCACACACAGCTGCTGAACCGCCTCGTGCGGGACAAGAAGCTGATCCCGGTGTCGTCGGCGAGCCAAGAGGTCACCTACCACGACCCCTGCTTCCTCGGTCGCCACAACAAGGAGTACGAGGCCCCGCGTGAGCTGGTCGGCGCTGCCGGCGCGAAGCTCACCGAGATGCCCCGCCACGCCGACCGCGGCCTGTGCTGTGGTGCCGGTGGTGCCCGCATGTGGATGGAAGAGCACATCGGCAAGCGCATCAACACCGAGCGCGCCGAAGAGGCCGTCGACACCGGCGCCTCCGCCATCGCGACCGGCTGCCCGTTCTGCCGCGTGATGATGAGCGACGGCGTCGACGACGTGGCCGCGACCCGCAGCATCGACAAGACCGAGGTGCTCGACGTCGCGCAGCTGCTGCTGAACTCGCTGGACACCAGCAAGGTGACGCTGCCCGAAAAGGGCACGGCGGCAAAAGCTTCCGCGGCACTCGCAGAGAAGAAGGCCAAGGAGGCCCCGAAGCCCGCACCGGCACCGGCCGCTGAAGCCGCTCCGGCTGCCCCCGCCGCCGAGGCTCCTGCCGCGGCCGCGCCGGCTGCCGCCAAGCCGGTCACCGGCCTGGGTATGGCTGCCAAGCGTCCGGGCGCCAAGAAGGCGGCCGCCCCGGCTGCTGCCGCCGCTCCGGCCGCCGATGCTCCTGCTGCTGAGGCGCCGGCTGCCGCCGCCCCGGCCAAGGGCCTGGGTCTGGCCGCGGGCGCCAAGCGTCCGGGTGCCAAGAAGGCTGCGGCTCCGGCTGCCGCTGCGGCTCCGGCCGCCGAGGCTGCTCCCGCTGCTGAAGCCGAGGCTCCCGCCGCACCGGCCGCTCCCGCGGCTCCGGTGAAGGGTCTGGGCCTGGCCGCGGGCGCGCGTCGCCCCGGCGCCAAGAAGGCTGCGGCTCCGGCTGCACCCGCGGCCCCCGCCGCTCCGGCAGCTGAGGCTCCGGCCGCCGAGCCGGCTGCCGAGGCACCGGCCGCAGAGGCACCTGCCGCTCCGGCGGCCGAGGCCAAGCCGGAACCGCCGGTCGTCGGACTGGGCATGCGTCCGGGCGCAAAGCGCCCCGGTAAGCGGTAACGCGAAGTACACCGCAATGGCCAGCTACGACCCGCCGCCAGGAGCGTCGTAGCTGGCCATTGGCATATGTGGCCCTGATCGCAGATGGGCAAAAGAATTCGACACCGATGAGAGCATGGAACCCGTGACCACCCACCAGGTACCCGCTGACCGCACATGGCACAGCGGCCATCCGCGTAATCAGCGGACGTTTGCGCAGTCGACCAAGCTGCAGGACGTCCTCTACGAGATCCGCGGCCCGGTACACGAGCAGGCCTCCCGGCTCGAGGCCGAGGGCCACCGGATCCTCAAGCTCAACATCGGTAACCCGGCGCCGTTCGGCTTCGAGGCACCGGACGTGATCATGCGCGACATGATCGCCGCCCTCCCCCACGCCCAGGGCTACTCCGACTCCAAGGGCATCGTGTCCGCGCGCCGCGCGGTGGTCACCCGCTACGAGCTGGTCGAGGGCTTCCCCCGGTTCGACGTCGACGACGTCTTCCTGGGCAACGGCGTCTCCGAGCTCATCACGATGACGCTGCAGGCGCTGCTCGACAACGGCGACCAGGTGCTGATCCCGGCGCCGGACTATCCGCTGTGGACGGCGTCGACGGCGCTGGCCGGCGGCACCCCGGTGCACTACCTGTGCGACGAGACGCAGGGCTGGAACCCCGATATCGCCGACCTGGAGTCGAAGATCACCGACCGCACCAAGGCGATCGTCGTGATCAACCCGAACAACCCCACCGGCGCGGTGTACAGCCGCGAGACGCTGGAGTCCATCGCGAACCTGGCGCGCAAGCACCAGCTGCTGCTGCTGGCCGATGAGATCTACGACAAGATCCTCTACGACGAGGCCAAGCACATCCCGATGGCCTCGGTGGCGCCCGACATGCTGTGCCTGACGTTCAACGGCCTGTCCAAGGCGTACCGCGTGGCCGGCTACCGGTCCGGCTGGCTCGCCATCACCGGCCCCAAGGAGCATGCGTCCAGTTTCCTGGAGGGCATCAGCCTGCTCTCGAACATGCGCCTGTGCCCGAATGTGCCTGCGCAGCATGCCATTCAGGTGGCGCTCGGCGGGCACCAGAGCATCGAGGACCTGATCCTGCCCGGCGGCCGCCTGCTCGAACAGCGCGACGTCGCGTGGCACAAGCTCAACGAGATTCCCGGCGTCTCCTGCGTCAAGCCCGAGGGTGCGCTGTACGCGTTCCCGCGGCTGGACCCCGAGGTACACGAGATCCGGGATGACGAGCAGCTCGTGCTCGACCTGCTGCTGCAGGAGAAGATCCTGCTGACGCAGGGCACCGGATTCAATTGGCCCACACCGGATCACCTGCGCATCGTGACGCTGCCATGGGCCCGGGACCTGGCCGCCGCCATCGAGCGCCTCGGCAACTTCCTGGCGAGTTACCGCCAATAATTTCTCGGGATTTGTGCACGATTTTCCGCGGTTGGCGCGGAAAATCGTGCACAAATCACTGCCGTTTCAGGCCCGCGATGAAAGTCCGCAGCAGCGCCGCGAGGGTGTCTTCGAGCTCGGTGCCGGGTTCGGGCGGCTTGGCGGAATCGATTGCCGCCCAGCCCCATACCGCACCGACGAAGGCGTGGATCGCGGCGGTCAGCAGCACCAGGTGCTGCCGGTCCAACGCCAGCCGGGGCTTGAGGGTCTCGCGTAGCCGGTCCTCGACGTCGCGTGCCTGCGTACGCACAGTCTCGGCCGCTTCGGGTGTCAGCCGGTTCATCAGCACGGGCGCGGCGCCGATCAGGTCACAGAGCACTGGGCGCTGCGCGAGGGTGTGCGCCAAAGCCTTTGCCGGCGTGCGTCGTTCGTCTTGCAGCTGGGTCCGCAGGTCCGCCAGCCACCCCAGGTGCTCGTGGTACATCACCGAGAGCAGCAACGCCTCCCGCGAACCGGCGTAACGGAGCACGCCCGATTTGGCCAGGCCCGCCGCGGCGGCGATTTCCCCCAATGTCAGCTCACTGGCTCGGGTGTCGTCCAACAGCGCCCGGGTGACCGCGGTCAGACGGCGCACACGGTCCTCCCGCTGCTGCGGGCTGCGGGCCCGCGCGAACGAAAGCGCCCCTGGAGAATCCGGCCGATCCATTGCTTAATAGAACACCGTTCCATTAACTTGGTCAACATGACACACCACTACGAGATACTGGTCACCCGTCATGCGCGGGCCACGCCGAGCACGCTGTTCGACGTCGTGGCGGACGGGTCCCGCTGGTCCGAGTGGGCGCGGCCCCTGATCAACTACTCGGCCTGGGAGACCCGCGGGCCGGCCGACGACGGTGGCGTCGGGGCCATCCGCGCAGTCGGTACGCCACGGTTTCCCGCGCGAGAACAGACGACGATCCACGAGCCCGGGCAGCGGCATGGCTACACCATCGTCTCGTGGACCCCGGTGCAGGACTATCAGGCCCAGGTGACGTTCACCCCCGAGGGGGACAGCACCCGGATCGACTGGCGCGGCACCATCGAAAGCCGTTGGCGGGTAACCGGTCTGGGTTACCGCGCCGTCGTGAAGTACGTGTTGTCGACGTTGTCCGCCAAGCTGGTGATCGAAGCCGAGCGGCGGGATACGCTCAGCCGCGCGTGAACGCGGCGCGGGTTGCCCCGATCAAACCCTCAGCCTGACCCCCTACGCTGGCTCGGGTGGCGCACTCGCATACCCACTCGCACAGTTCCGGCCCGGCGCCGCTCAGCCCGCTGGCCGCGAAGATCGTCGTCGGACTGCTGGCGGTGATCGGGCTGGCGACGGTGATCGGCGCCGTCGTGCTGTGGCCGCACGGCAAGGCCGTCGACATCCCCCTGCCGTTCCAGAACGCCCACGGCGGTGCCGTGAGCACCGAGGCCGGGCACGTCGTGTCGACCGGCATGAACAACTGTGGCAGCCCGTCGGTGGGCGCGGTGCTGACCTCCGCCCCTGTCACCGCGGCGCCGGGCGCGGGCAGCTGTGTGCAGTCGTTGATCGGCATCGACTCCGGGCCCAATTCCGGCGCCAACACGCTGCTGGAGTTCAGCACCGGCCCCGGTCAGCCGCACCTCGCCGCCGGTGACCACATCCGGGTGACGCGGCAGGTCGACGACTCCGGCACCACGACCTACGCCTTCTTCGACTTCGAGCGCACGTGGCCGCTCGTCGCGCTGGCTGCCGTCTTCGCCGTCGTGGTCGTGGCGGTCGCCCGCTGGCGCGGGTTGCGGGCGCTGGTCGGGATCGCCGTCGCGTTCGTCGTGCTGACGGTGTTCCTGCTACCGGCGCTGCGCGACGGCGGGCCGGCCATCCCGGTGGCGCTCGTCGCGTCGTCGGTGATCCTGTTCGCGGTGATCTACCTGGCCCACGGCGTCAGCCTGCGCACCAGCGCCGCCCTGCTCGGCACCCTGAGCGCACTGCTCTTGTCCGCGGTGTTGTCCTGGGGTGCAATCGAATTGGCGCACCTCACCGGATTGTCCGAAGACCAGAACAACGAGATCGCGGCCTACATGGGGTCCGTATCGATCACCGGGCTGTTGCTCGCCGGCTTCATCATCGGCTCGCTGGGTGTGCTCAACGACGTCACCGTCACACAGGCGTCCACAGCATTCGAACTGGCCGAACACGGCGCGTCCCGGCGGGCCATCTTCACCGGCGCCATGCGGGTGGGACGCGACCACATTGCCAGCACCGTCTACACGCTGGTCCTCGCGTACGCGGGCAGCGCGCTGCCGCTGCTGCTGTTGTTCAGTGTCGCCAACCGGTCGCTGGGTGACGTGCTGACCAGTGAGAGCGTGGCGATCGAGATCGCCCGGTCGGCGGTCGGCGGTATCGCGCTGGCGCTGTCGGTCCCGCTGACCACCGCCATCGCGGCGGTGCTGGCTACACCGCGTCCGATTCGATCAACTCCGTAGCCGCCAGCGCCGAGGCCAGGTCGTCGTGCCGGAACGCCGAGGTGACGTGGTCGTGCACCACCCGGAACGCGGTCGCGGCCGCACGATCGGCCCCGCCGCCCGTGATGGTCTGCTCGACGACCACGACACCGTCGTGCACGTACATCCGGCCGACCGTCGACTTCTCGTCTAGATCGGTTGCCCAGGCCCGCAACGCATTCCGACCCTGGGTGGCGCCGTTCGCGTCACCGATCTCGATGTCACCACTCGACAGCTTGTCCAGGGTGTCCAGGTCCCGGTCGTTGAGGGCATCGATCCACGCCAGAACCGTGGCGATCTCGGAAGTCGTCATGTCTGCGAACCTACCCCGACGGGCTCAGAAAGCCGAGTGATCGACCCAGCGCTGCCACACGGCCGCGTCGCCGATCAGCTCGAGGCCGGCCTCCTCGACCGTCTGCCGGCGGTTGACGGCCAACAGCAACCCGGACGCCGGACCTCGCACTGCCGCATCGCCTTTGGCGTGCTGATGTGACCAGGCGAGGCCGTCCTCGTCGTTGACCACAAGCCACTCGCCGGTGGGGCCCAGCTCGGATTCCGCGGCGTGCAGGTGCAGCGACCGCCCGCGCTCCAGCGGCGGATCGCCGGCCGGGGCCATCATCGCCACGCGTTCCAGCGTCTCGGTCACGCCGTCAGCGGCCAACTCGGGGTCGAGTACGAACGGAAGGCCCAGCGCCAGAAGAGCATCGGCACGGTGCACGGTCTGCTCGTGGAGCCGGCGCCGGATCCACCAGCCGGCGGGCTTCGGCCCGAGGAACGTCCACACCTTCGCATCCGAGCCGACGTGTTCGACGGCATCGATGAGGGCCTGCGCACCGGCATTGAGCCAGTCAATGGCGCCGTCGAGATCCTCCGGCGGTTTCCCGTCGCGCACCTCGCGCGGATCGAGCGGTTCCTTACGGTGTTCGGCGACGATCTGGGCGCACCATCGGTTACCGCGACCGACGTGCTTCAACAGCTGCTTGAGCGTCCACCCCGGACAGGCGGGCACCGGGGTGTCGAGGTCGGCAGTGCGGATGATGTCGCCGAAAGCGGCGGTTTCCTCGATCAGGGCTGTGCGGAAGGCCATTTCACGACGGTACCGCTGCGCGCGCCTGCCCGAGTGCGATCGGCAATGCCGCCCAACCCCGAAGCACGCGAGTGTCGCGGCGGGTGCCGGGACCCGCGAGTTGCGCGTCGGGGAACCGCTCGAAGAACGTCCGCAGACCCACTTCCCCTTCGGACCGGGCCAGCGCAGCGCCGAGGCAGAAGTGCCGTCCGCCGGAGAACGAATGGTGCTTGCCCGCATTGGCGCGCGTGACGTCGAAGCGGTGCGGGTCGGGGAAGACGGCCGGGTCGCGGTTGGCGCCCGCCAGGTAGACGACGACGGGCTCGCCGGCCGGCACGTGGTACCCGGCGAGGTCGACGTCGACCTTGGCGATGCGGGCCGACAGCTGGACCGGCGAATCGAGCCGCAGAATCTCTTCGACGGCGGTGGGCCAGAGGTCGGGCTGCGCCAGCAGCAGGGCCAGTTGATCGGGATGCTGCAACAACATTCGGATGCCGTTGCCCAGCAGATTCACCGTAGTCTCGAACCCGGCCGCCAGAACCAGTCCCGCGGTGGCGCGCAGTTCTTCGTCGTTGAGCCGGGCGCCCCCGTCGCTGGCCTCGATCAACTGGCTCATCAGGTTGTCGCCGGGATTGGCCCGCAGCTCGCGGATGTGGGTGCTCAGCCAGGTGTTGAAACCGTCCAGCCCGTCTTCGACGCTGAGGTACTGTTCCCACGTCAACCCGATGTCCAGGCTGGGTGCCGCCAGTTCGCCGAATTCGAGGATGCGCGGCCGGTCATGCTCGGGTACCCCGAGGATGTCCGCGATCACCGTGACAGGCAGCTGCGAGCAGTAGCTCTGCACCACATCGACGGTGGCACCCGCCGTCAGGTCGTCGATTAGCCCGGTCGCGGCCTGCTGCACCCGTTCCCGCAATGCCGCGACGGCCCGCGTGGTGAACACCGCCGAGACGGTCTTGCGGTAGCGGGTGTGCTGCTCGCCGTCGACCGACAGCAGCGACGGCGGCAGCAGGGGATGCAACCGGCCCTTGACGGTGGTCTTGCCCTCCAGCCAGCCGAGTGCGCCGGGCAGCGTCCCGCCGATCTGCGTGACGGTGAAGTCGTCCGAACGCAGAATCTGGTGCACCAGAGCGTGATCCGCGGTGATCCAGGCTGCCCGGCCGCGGTACATCCGGCCGCGGCTGCGCAGTTCGTCGGCGAACGCGCCGGGGTCGGCGCGCACCGACGGGTCGGCGATGAGCCTGCCCTGCAGGTCCCCGTGCCGCGCGCCGTATGCGGCGAGCTTGCGGATGACGGCGTGCAGCGCGAACCAGTTGAGACGTTGCCTCAGCGTCATGACGCCGAGCTTAGGCACGCCCGACGGGGTCGGGCTACATACTGCAGTCGGATATCAGGCGGTCAGATTGCGGCCCAGCGCGTACACCCGCCAGCCCGCGGCCTGCCACTTGGCGACGTCGAGGCAATTGCGGCCGTCGACAATCACTTTCACGCGGACAGTGGCCGCCAGCTGTTCGGGATCCAGATCCAGGAACTCCTGCCATTCGGTCAGGACCAGCACGGCGTCGGCGCGGTCGCAGGCCTCGATGACGGAGGTGGAGTAGTTGAGCGTCGGGAAGACCCGGCGGGAGTTGTCCATGGCCTTGGGGTCGTAGACGTTGACGGCGGAGCCGTTGAGTTGCAGCATGCCGGCCACGTTCAGGGCGGGCGAGTCACGCACGTCGTCGGACTCGGGCTTGAACGCCGCGCCCAGCACCGCGATGTTGGCGCCCAGCAGCGTGCCGCCGCACGCCTTGGTGGTCAGCTCCACCATGCGGGTGCGTCGGCGCATGTTGATGCTGTCCACTTCCCGCAGGAAGGTCAGCGCGGGGTTGGCGCCGAGTTCACCGGCCCGAGCCATGAAGGCGCGAATGTCCTTGGGCAGGCAGCCACCGCCAAAGCCCAAGCCCGCGTTGAGGAATCGCCGGCCGATGCGGGGGTCGTGGCCCAGGGCGTCGGCCAGCACGGTGACGTCGGCGTTGGTGGCTTCACACACCTCGGCGATGGCGTTGATGAAGGAGATCTTGGTGGCCAGGAAGGCGTTCGCGGAGACCTTGACCAGTTCCGCGGTCTGCAGATCGGTGAGCAGGAACGGCACACCGCGCTCCAGGATCCGCGCGTACAGCTCGCGGATCGCCGCTTCGGCGCGCCGCGAATCCGCTTGCACGCCAAGGACGATGCGGTCCGGGTGCAGGGTGTCCTTGACGGCGAACCCTTCCCGCAGGAACTCGGGGTTCCACGCCACCTCGACGTCGATGCCCGCCGGCGCCAGCTCGCGGGCGCGGGCCCCGAGTTCGGCGGCGGTGCCCACCGGAACGGTCGACTTGCCGACGATCACCGCGGACCGGCGCAGCCGCGGGACCAGGGTGTCGATGACGGACCGTACGTGCCGCAGGTCGGCCGCGTACTCCCCCTTCTTCTGCGGGGTGCCCACACCGAGGAAATGCACGTCGCCGAACTCGGCGGCCTCGTCGTAGTCGGTGGTGAAGTGCAACCGCCCGGCTTCGATGTTGTCGCGCAACATCTTCCGCAGCCCGGGCTCGTAGAACGGGATGTCACCGGCCGCCAGCTTCGCGATCTTGCCGGGGTCGATGTCGACGCCGAGGACCTCATGGCCGAGCTCCCCCATGCCGGCGGCATGCGTCGCTCCGAGGTAGCCGGTACCGAACACGGTGCGTCTCATACTGCCTTGATAGGCAGCCGCGATGAGCGCATCGCTACGCGACACTGAGCGTCAGGCCAACGGCAGATGACTACTTCGGGGCGCAGAAGATGAGGAAGCAGGTCTGCTTGGGTTGCTTCTGCTTCTTGCCGGAGTCACCGGGGTAGTCGCCCGGGTACCCGTTCGAGCCGCCTGGGTACTGGTTGCCTGGGTAACCGTTGCCCGGGTACTGGTTTCCGGGGTAACCGTTGCCCGGGTAATTGCCCGGGTAGCCGTCGTCATCGTGACCGCGGCCGCCGCGACTCGGGTAGTCCGGGTAGTTGTTACCCGGGTTCCACTGCGGCTGCTGCGGACGCGGCACCCACGGGTTCCAGGCGGGCGGCTGCGGGCCGGGGATCGCGATGACCGGAGGCGGCAGCACCACCGGAGCCGGGGCCGGAACCGCCGCGGGCGGGGGCTCGACGGGCGCGGCCGGCACGTCGGGCATCGACACCGGGACGGGTGCCGGAGCCGGCGCGGGGGCTTCCGGGGCGGGCGCGGGAACGTGCACCTGCGGCGCGGATTCCTTGACGACCTGCGGCGCTTCGACGTGACGCGGCGCCGGGGCGACAGCTTCGGGCGCCGGTTCCGGGGCAGCGGCCGGTGCGGCCGGCGGCGGGACGGCAGCCGGCGGCGCGGGGGCGACGACCGGCGCGCTGGGCACGATGGCGGCCTGCGCCGGTGCGGGCCGTTGGTCGACGGTCGGCCGGATGCTCACCGCGAGCGAAATAGCAAGGGCCACAACACCGACGACGAAGATCGAGGTGAGGGCGCTACCGACCAGCAAGAAGGGCTTGCGGCCCTGATCGGCGACCACCGGAGCGTCGCCCAGCTCGTCGAAACCGAACTCGTCTGCCGTCAGCAGCGGGGCCGCCAGCGGCGCCGCGAGGGGCGCTGCGGCAACGGCACCACCCGGCGCAGCCGAGTAGGCCAGGCCGGCGGTGGCAGCGTCGAACATCGGCGCAGTGGCCGAGGCGAGGGCGGCGCCACGGGCCAGCGCCAGGTCGGCGTCGCCCGGGGCGTTCACGGGGATGTCGAGCAGTTCGGCCAGGTGGGCCTGCACCGCGGTGACGTCGACGCCGGAGCCGACGACGAACATGCCCTGCGGTGACGTGTCGGCAGTGGCGACGGCGGCAGCCATGTCGCCGAGGACGGCCATGGCGTCGGTGCTGTGCAGGTTGCGGCTCAGCACCTTGGAGATGGACCCGTCGGAATCGACGACGGACATGGTGGCGGTATCGCGATCGACGAACAGCAGACCGGTGCTCGAGTAGCCGACAGCCTGGCCGGCGGCCTGCGCCAGCGAGCCCGCGGCGTGCAGCTCGGAGACCATCATGACGTCCTTGACGCCGGCGGCGTCCAAGGCGTCGCGCAACTGCGCGGCGGCGTCGTGGTCGCTCCAGGCGACGCCCACCGATTTCAGGTGGTGGCCGCCTTCCTCGGCGCTCTCCCGGGTCCCCAGGATGGCGCTGACAACCTGCTCGACCGGCGTTGCTGAACCGTCTGCCGTCTGCGTTTCGAAAACATCGTGGTCGACGATCTCGCCGTCGGCCTTATCACCCTCAACCAGCGCCATACGCACCGTGGTTGGCGTCATAGACACACCCAGAACGATGTCCACTGACCCTCCAATAGTGTTCGCTACGCTATCTAGGCCGACACCGAGAATCCCTGCAGCGCAGGCCACAACCAGATACTTCATCGCAGCGAACGGCGGAGTCGTTACCGATTCCCCCAGCTCATCGAGCCACGATGCAGTTCTTGCCGCGGCGCTGGCTGACATAGTCCCGCCAATGCCGGTGGTTCAACCCTACCCGCGTTCGGCGTAGATGACCTAAGCAGTTTCAGGCGTCCTCGGCGTCCGGGCGAGGCTGCTTCAACAGATCGGTCAGCGAGCTGGAACCCGACGGTCGGCGGGTGCCCAGGTGGCCGTGCACGCCTTCGGCGTAGGCCGTTTCGGCGTGCTGGGTGAAGTCGACGCCGGCGGTCTCGTCTTCGGCGCTGAGCCGGAAACCCATCACCCTGTCGATGATCTTGCCGAGCACGAACGTCGCGGTGAAGGCGTATGCCGCGACGACGGCCATGGCCAGCAGCTGCTTGCCGAGCTGGGCGAATCCGCCGCCGTAGAACAGGCCGCGCGCGCCGCCGGTCATGACGTCCGTCGCGAGCAGGCCGATGAGCACGACGCCGACGACACCGCCGACGAAGTGCACGCCGACGACGTCGAGCGAGTCGTCGTAGTTGAGCTTGAACTTCAGGCCGACCGCGAACGAGCAGATGACACCGGCCAGCAGCCCGACGACGAGCGCGCCCAACGTGTTGACCGTGCCGCACGACGGGGTGATCGCGACCAGGCCCGCGACGACGCCGGACGCCGCACCGAACGTCGTGGGCTTGCCGTCCCGGATTTGTTCGACAGTCAGCCAGCCGAGCATGCCGAGACACCCGGCAACCAGGGTGTTCAGGAAGATCGCGGCGGCGGTGCCGTTGGCCGCGAGCGCCGAGCCCGCGTTGAAGCCGAACCAGCCGAACCACAGCAGGCCGACGCCGAGCAGCACGAACGGCAGGTTGTGCGGGCGCATGGCGTCCTGTTTGAAGCCGATGCGCGGGCCCAGCACGATGGCCAGCGCCAGCGCCGAGGCGCCAGACGCGATCTCGACGACAAGGCCGCCCGCGTAGTCCAGGGCGCCCATCTTGGCGAGCCAGCCGTCCGGACCCCAGACCCAGTGCGCGATGACGCTGTAGACGACGATCGCCCAGATCGGCACGAAGACCATCCAGGCCGAGAACTTGGCCCGGTCGGCGATCGCGCCGCTGATCAGGGCCGCGGTGATGATGGCGAACGTCAGCTGGAACGTGGCGAAGAGCAGCTCCGGAACGGTGCCGTGCGTGGTGCTGGGACTGATGCCGAGCATGCCGATGTGTTCGAGGTTGCCGAGGAAGCCGTCGCCGTCCGAGAAGGCCAGCGTGTACCCGAGGACCAACCACGCCACCGTGACCAGCGGAATCGAGATGAAGCTCATCATGATCATGTTGAGCACGCCGGTCGTGCGGACCATGCCGCCGTAGAAGATGGCCAGGCCCGGGGTCATCAGCAGGACGAGGGCGGTGCTGGCGAGCAGCCAAGCGGTGGCGGCGGGATCGATGCCTTGCACGTGGGACTCCTTCGACAATCTTGACGAGGATGTATCGGCGGCGTTTCCGGCGCGCGGCGACTGCGTTTCCGACGTGTTACACCAGCCTCACATGCGGGTTCGGGCCTTGGTTCCCCGTGAAACACGCGGCGGTTAGACGGTGGTCCTTCCGGGTATTCGGCTCAGATGTTGAAGCGCGCAACTGCAACTACCGCCCTGCTCACCGCACCGATCTTTGTGTTGGCTGCCTGCAACACCAACCAGAACGGGTCGAAGCCGTCGACGTCTGCGCCGCCGACAACCTGGACCCAGGCCAATCCGTCCGCGCTGAACGTCGTACTCAAGACGTCCGACGGCAGACCCGTCGCCAACGCCTCGATCGACTTCACCGACGGCTACGCCACCGTCACCGTGGAGACCACCGGTGGCGGCATCCTCGCCCCCGGTAGCCACGGCATGCACATCCACTCCGTCGGTAAATGCGAAGGCGACTTCACATCCGCCGGCGGCCATCTGCAGGTCGCCGGTCACACCGGGCATCCGGCGAGCGGGGACCTGACGCCGTTGAACATCCGCGGCGACGGCACCGGCAAGGTCGTCGCGACGACCGACGCCTTCACCGAAGCCGGCCTGAAGGGCCCGGAAGGCAGTGCGCTGATCATCCATCAGGGGCCGGACAATTTCGCCAACATCCCGCCGCGGTACACCCACAACGGGACGCCTGGCCCGGACGCCGAGACTCTGGCGACCGGTGATGCCGGTGGACGCGTGGCCTGCGCGGTGCTGGCGCCGGCGGGTGCTAGTTCTTCTTCGTCTACTTCTCCGTCAACGTCGACCGCGACGGTCACCGAGACGACGGGTGTGCCGGTGGCGCCGCCGGTGACGTCTTCGAGCGCGACGTCCACTTCCCCGACTTCTACTACTCCGTCGACGACGACCACGACTACTACTTCCACCACCGTGCCGACGACCACCACGACGATCCCCACCAGCCCGGTCGGGCCGGTGAACCCGATGCCGGGTGGCTGACGCCGGCATTGTCCGTTGACCCTGTAATGCGGGCGCAAAAGGTCGAGTAGCCAGCGCCCTGGGTACAGGATCAACGTCGGCCATCAGCCCGGGCGCGTTGAGCCTGCGGCTACGGCGAGAAATGCCGAGTAGCGCCGCCCTCACCGCGGACTCAGCACTCAGGTGGCGTTGACTGCGAATCTACGCAGCCGACTACTCGCAAAAGTTCTGCGTCAGTTCGCAGTCAGCGGGGCTGAGGCTTGACGAAGTTCAGGTACGACCGCGAGGGTGTCGGCCCGCGCTGGCCCTGGTACTTGGAGCCGACCTTGTCGCTGCCGTAGGGGTGCTCGGCCGGGCTGGTCAGGCGCAGGAGGCACAGCTGGCCGATCTTCATGCCGGGCCACAGGGTGATCGGCAGGTTGGCGACGTTCGACAGCTCCAGCGTGATGTGCCCGGAGAAGCCTGGGTCGATGAAGCCCGCGGTCGAGTGCGTCAGCAGACCCAGCCGGCCCAGTGAGCTCTTACCCTCCAGCCGGCCCGCCAGATCGTCTGGGAGCGTGCAGGTTTCGAGTGTCGAGCCCAGCACGAACTCACCGGGATGGAGGACGAAGGGCTCGCCTTCGGCGGGTTCGACCAGGGTGGTCAGCTCGTCCTGCTGCTGCGCCGGGTCGATGTGCGTGTAGCGGGTGTTGTTGAAAACCCGGAACAGGCTGTCCAGCCGGACGTCGACGCTGGAGGGCTGCACCATGGCGTCGTCGAACGGATCGATGCCGAGGCGCCCAGCAGCGATTTCGGCCCGGAGATCGCGGTCAGAGAGGAGCACGCGACGAGACTATCGGGCCGGGTTGATATCCTGCAGCGGCACCATGCCGATGTAGTTCAATGGCAGAACATCAGCTTCCCAAGCTGAATACGCGGGTTCGATTCCCGTCATCGGCTCCACGAAAAGCCTGGTCAGAGCCCTATCGCCGGTCGGCCCAGCAAACCCAAATCGGCCGAATCCCGTACTTTCCCCGTACATTGGCTCAGCCATTCCCATTGCTGGCCCATTTATCCAGCACAGCACGGGTATCCGGCCCCGACGTCGCCCGCTGCACATAGTGGCGCTCGGTCGTCGCCAGCTGCGCGTGAGACAGCTGACGTTGGGCCACCTCGACGCCCAAGCCTTCCGTCACCACCGTGCCCACCGACCGGCGGAAACTGTGCGGGGTGACCCACCGCAGATCATCGTGATCGGCGAGCGCCTCCCGCAGCGATGACCGGATATTCGACAAGCTCAGCAGGCCACCGTCACGGTTCGTCAGCACAAGGCCGTCCGGCCCCGTCACGGCGTACAGCTCGGTGAGCACCTGGACGCCGAAGGCCGGCAAGCTGAGCGTGTGCGCCGGCGCCCGGCCCTTGCGCTCGTCCTGGCGATGCAGCGGCTTGCCGGTCACCCGGCCCGCGTCGACCACAGTCCCGTTGACCGTGACGGTTGGCGGTTTCCCGAGTAAGTCGACATCGGCCCACTGCAGTGCGAGAACCTCTCCCGGCCGCGCGCCGGTGGCCGCGAGCAGCTCGACGAACGCGGGCAACATCGGTGCACGCCGCGGCCCTGGTCCCTTGCGCGCACAGAACGCCTTGACGGCTTGGCGGACTCGCTCGAGTTCCATTGCCGTCAGCGCCCGTGCTGGCTTGCGCTCAGCCTTGGCTGTCTTGGTCTCCCGCATGGGGTTGTGCTTCACGACGTCAAACCGGGCTGCGAGCCCGTACATGCCGACCAGAATGATCCTCATGTAGGTGGCGGCCGACGACGGCAACGCCTTCAGATGCGCATCCGCGCGGCTGGTCGTCAGCTCGCTAATACGCAGCGCGCCGAGCTGCTTGTGTCCGTGCAGCCGCCACGTATCCCGGTACAGGGTCGCCGTCCGCTCCCCGATCCTGTCCTCGGCGACCTTGGCCGGTATCCACGCCTCGAAGAGCTCGGAAAGCGTTGTGCGCCGGTTGATCACACCGGTCGGCGCACCGGCCTCAAGCTCCGCGGCAATGCGCCGTTTCAATATCCGGCGGGCATCCTCAGCCGACTTCGCCGAGCGCGCTTCCCGCTCCCGTCGCTGGCCGGTGTAGAGCCTGACATACGTTGTGGCATAGAAGATTCCGCCGACGACCCGTTCGGTAATCTTGCCGTGCTCACCCGGCTCCATGCGCTGCCTAGGCATCGGGTAACCGCTTTTCCAGCTTGTCCAAAATTCCCCTGAGGCCGGCGATGTCTTGGCTGAGCTGCGCAATTTCAGCCCTGTCCCCGAAGATGCGCGCAACACCTTGGTCTCGTTCAGCGTTGGCCAGTGCGCGCGCCGTTCTCAGCGCCCCAACCGCAAGCTGCCACCGCTCGGCCGCTTGCCGCACTTCATCAGCATCAGGGTCTGTGTCAAAAACGATTCGATAGTAGACAAGCGCCGTAAACCATTGCGCTGCAACAAATTCTGTCGCATCGACACCAGGAATTACTTCCACACTCTGGTCATATGGGCCCGGGTAGACCAGCGTTACCGGGGAGGTGTCCAGCGCGGCCGCCAGGATCAACAACTCGCCTAGGTCGAATCGTGGCCTGCCGTTTTCAATTTTCGTGATGGTCGATCGGTGAATCGGGGCGCCAAGCTCTCGGCATCGTTCCGCGAGCTGTAGTGCAGTCATCCCCAGTTCCTTGCGCCTGGTCGCCACAGCCCTGCCAACCCTCTCTGAGGTTGCGAGGTGCCACGCGTTGCCATCATCAATGTTCGCCACGCCGACATTCTGCCATCTATTGATTCTATTCTGAACCATGTTGTACGGTTCTGTACAGCGTCACATACGGCAGAAATGTCGCTACAGAGATCATTCAGGGCCGTATTCGGCGCTCACCCCAAACGCACACGCAAGAAGGAAAGGTTGATGACCGGACTAGAACGACAGAACAACTGCCATGGTTGGCAGGGCGTCGGGCAGCGGCTCCACGTCGGCAGAAGCAGGGTCTTCCAGCTCTGGGGATCCGGTGAGTTGGCTTCCCTCCTGATCGGCGGACATCGCGTCTCGACCGACCGGCAAATCGACGACTACCTGGCTCGACTGGAGCAGGCCGCCAGCAATCCTCTGGACGCTGCCTGATGACCCACGCCCATGAAATTGCCCCGGCTGCTGTTGGAGCAGCTGCCGGGGCCGAGAACAACCACCAGCCACCACGACCGAAGGAGTCCAACACCATGATGTCACCCGACCTCCAGCCGCACCAGATCGAGTGTGTGAGCTGCACCGTGCCCGCCGCAAACAGCACCTTGGACCCGGTCACCGGGTTGTGCAGTTTTTGTGCCGACCCGCCACCCCCGATCGACGCTGACGCCCTGCTGGTTGAGGCTGACGAGCACCTCGCCGAGCCCGACCCGCTGGTCTACCCGCTGGTCTACCCGCTGGCCGCGCGTATCGCCCACGCCTCCGCGGCATTCCCCTTGGCGGGGTACTCCTGCTACGTCACCGACGTCGACCGCTCCCGCTTCACGATCACGGCCACCCGCCGTGAGCCGGAGACGGGCGAGATTGAGAACCGCGAGTTCGTCTGCGCCGTCCTGGAGGTGACTCAATGACCGCTCTTCTCCAGGCGCTGTGCTGCAGCTGCGGCAACCTGCGCACCTGCCGGCGGCCCCGCAACCATCGCGGCGAGAACCTTTGGCTCCGTAGCCCAGTCGACCTGGACTGGCACCGGGAGACCGGAGACCTCAAATGCGACGAGTGCGGCCGCATCACCAACCACGCCATCCTCTTGCCTAACGACTCCTTGCGCGATCACGCCGAGAAACTCCGAAAGGCCGGTACCGGCTGGCACTACAAGGGCCAAGACATGGCGCTGGCACAGCAGCGATGGCACCAAAGCCAGCAGAACCCGCGGCTACACCACCTCTGGTGGGTATCGGACGAACGTGCAGCCCGCGAGGCCGGCCACGCGACCATGCCCGCAATCTGCAAGGCGCAGATACCCGTCCCGGAACACACCCACGACGAACGCGAAGAACGCGGCACCTGCAACTCGTACAAGCGTGAACAGGTTGTGGCGCCCCGCAATTTCGACAGCGATGAAGACATCGACGGCTGGCGCAGGATCGATTGCGTCGACTGCTACAACCGGTCGAACACCATTGCTCTCGAGGAACAGTGCAAACAGTTGGAAGCCCAACGGAAGGACGTACACGCCAAAATCCTGGCGGCGTCACTGACGCTCGAGAACTTGAACGAGGTCGATCTGGCGGCATTGGGTGAGTTCCTCGACCGCCACCTCAAGTCTCTCCGCGGTGGTCGTGACTGACGTGGAAACGGGAGGCCGGCCCCAGCTCGGGGCCGGCGCTCCGGCGACCCGTGAAGTGTCGAGCATCATTGCCTACCAACGTCTCTCACCATTCCTTGGCCGCCCCACCGTCACTATCGGCACCCCCGAATGGTGGCAGCTCGAAGAAACCGGCCGAGACTTTTGGCAGGCCGTCCTCTGGGCCGCACTCCGATGGGCCATCGACCAAGACATCCGACAAGAACACCTCGCCGACGCCAGTCATGAAATCGCCGCCGCTGCCGACTGGTCCGCGCTCGCCCAGCGCGTCCGCAACGGCCGCGGCGACCACTACATCGAGAGAAAGAGAACAGCGTGACTGACAATGTCGTCCCCATCGGTGACGGCCGCAAAAAGCCCACGGCCACAAAGGCGTCCGGTGACCTGTACCCGCCGCCGGACGCCCCGCTGGACGTCGCTCGCAAGTTCTACGCCGAGACCTACGACCACGCCGGCCTGCGCACCCTCGTGCACTACCGCGGCGACTGGTGGGTCTGGACCGGGCAGCACTGGACCGAACTCGACCACGGCGCGCTGAAATCCGCTGTATACCAACGCCTCGGCGCCGCGACCTACATGAAGGAGATACGCAAGGGCGGCGTCGTCGTGGACGAGGAAGAGACCGCGTGGAACCCGACGCGCAACAAGATCGCCAACGTCATGGAAGCCCTCGCCGCGATCGCGCACCTCGACACCGGCACCACCACCCCGGCATTCATCTCCCACCATGACGACATCGGGCCGGCCGGTCAGGTCATCGCCTGCCAGAACGGCATCGTGCCACTGCAAACCCGCCAGCTCCATGACCACACCCCAGCGTTGTTCAACCTCGTCTCCGTCACGTTCGACTACGACGCGCAGGCACCGAAACCCGCTGCCTGGCTGGCTTTCCTGGCATCGGTGTGGCCCGACGACGACAGCATCGACCTATTGCAGGAATGGATCGGATATCTGCTGACCGGCCGCACCGACCAGCAGAAAATCCTGCTGATGATCGGCCCATCGCGGTCCGGTAAGGGCACCATCGCCCGCCTGGTGCGCAAGCTCATTGGCCACTTGAACGTCGCCGGCCCCACGCTGGCGAGTTTGGGCACAAACTTCGGGCTCTGGCCCCTGGTCGGCAAGCCGCTGGCCATCATCGCTGACGCCCGTCTGGGCGGTGTCCCGCAGGCCGTCATCGTCGAGCGTCTGCTGTCCATCTCCGGCGAGGACTTGTTGACCATCGACCGCAAGAACCGATCCCACTGGATCGGCACCCTGCCCACGCGTCTGATGATCCTGAGCAATGAGTTGCCCCATTTCTCCGACGCGGCCGGGGCCATCGCCAACCGGTTCCTGACGCTGCGGATGCGGCGATCGTTCCTCGGCACTGAAGACACAGGTCTGGATGCCCGTCTCGCGGCCGAACTGCCAGGCATCCTGAATTGGGCGCTGGAGGGTCTAGACCGACTCAACAGCAAATGCCGGTTTACCGTCCCAGCGTCCTCCACGGCGGCGGTCGCGGCGATGCGTGAGCTTGCCTCACCGGTCGGCACATTCGTCCGCCAGTGCTGCACCATCAACCCGGGCGACAAGGTCGAGCGCGACACCTTGTATCGGGCGTGGGTGGTGTTTGCCAACAGTGAGGGATACCCACCAGGCGACAAGGCCCGCTTCGGTCGCGACCTCAACGCCGTGGTGCCCAACATCGGCACCGAACAGCCCCGCGTCGGCGGCAAGCAGGTACGGGTTTACACCGGAATTGCACTCTCGCCTGTGTCACCTGTGTCAGCCGCAAAAGCCCCAGGTCAAACACGTGATGAGGCCGAGAGTTCGCCTGTGTCAGCGCAGGGACCACTATTCGGCGACACACCCAATGACGCAGGTACCGCCTCCGGAAACATGCAGGTCAACACCAATGACACAGGTGACACAGGCAAGTCGGCAATTCAGTCGCAAACGCATGAGGCCGACCGCCGGCTGTCGGCATCCCAATGGTTCTCCAACCACATCGCCGAGCTGCGGGCAGCCGGACACCAGCAGGTAGACCAGGGCGACGTGTGCGACGCCGGCGAGGCCGCCGGGTACCGGCGCCAGTCCATCATCGGCGAAGGGTCCGTTCACCCCGATGTGACGGTGATCGGCCGTGGGAAGACGTCGACCTGGTGGATTGATCCGACCACCCCGGCTCCGACGTACGAGACCGCCAGTCAGTGGCTCAGCAAATACATTGCCGACATGGCCGACGGCACCGTGATCGACCTCGACGCGCTGAAAGCCGACGCGACATACACATGGGCCAACTTGAAGTACGCCGGCGATAAACATCCGGACATCGAAATTGAGGCCGCGGGCCGCGGCCGAGTTGCCTGCTGGACCGTCCGCCGCCAACCCGAAACTGCCGATGGCGAGGTGTCCGCGTGAGCCATGGCCGTGCGATCTGGGCCGCCTATGAAGACACCGGTGCCCTGTCGATTCCATGCCCGAATTGCGGAGCAGAGCAGGGAGTTTGGTGCACAAAGCCCGATGGCCGCGTCGCCAAAACCCCATGCATCGCGCGAATCTCGGCAGCCGACATCGCACCGAAAACAATCGCATTGCTCAACCAGACGACCGAAAATGCCTCGCAGTCAATTGATTTCACCGAACCACGCCACCCCACGACGGATAGGACAACACCATGACAACCGACACGCAGATCCGCGCCGAGCTCGACAAAGCCCGCATCCTGGCCCGCGGCTGGATCGCCGACCACCGCGCCGGCCACCAACCGAAACTGGACACCCTCACCGCCAACACCACCCCGTACATCCTGACCCGCGTGCTCGTCGACGAAATCCTCACCCTCATGGGCCAACACGACCCAGACCCCGAAGTCCGCACAATCGACTACCGCCGCGCCGCGGTCTGCGCCATCCACGCCGCCGAAGGCAACCCCGACGGCATCGCCGAAGTCGCCGGCCAAGCCGACGAAACAGGCCGACTCGCCCACCTGGTTACCGCGCTGGCCACAACCGTCGCCATGGGCACCACAGTCACACCGGGCGGCCTCGACCGGCTCAAGGCCACCGTTATGCAACTGACCCTGCAAGAGCACATCGAAAACGAGGAAAACTGACCGATGACCACACCAGACCCCACCACCGACGCCACTGAATCCATCCCCGCCGCAACCGAACTCACCGACACCACGTCCACAACATCCGAGAACATTCCCGACGACAAGGAAGCCGCCCGCTACCGGCGCCGCCTGCGCGACACCGAAACCGAACGCGACACCCTCGCCGGCCGCGTCGAAACCCTGCAGCGCGCAGAAGCCGAACGACTCGCCGGCGAACACCTCGCCAACGGCGCCGACCTCTGGCTCACCGGAACCCAACTCGCCGACCTCCTCGACGACGCCGGGAACCTCGACCCCGCCAAGATCACCACCACTGCACAGACTCTCGGCAACGACCGACCCCACTGGCGGCGCACCGCAGCAGCAGCGGCCAACGCCGGCGAGGTCACCGCCCGCGGAAAGATCGACGGTGGCCCCAACCGGACCTGGTCGGAAGTCCTACGCGGCGAGTAGAATTAGGCACGTCGAACGGACCCGGCCAGGTAGCCGACCGCCCGACGCCGCAGCTCCTGGTGAGCAACCCGACCGGCCCGGCGCCGAAGGGAACCCCGAAATCCGTTGACGCCGAACCGCGTCCGCTCACCAGGAGAACACCATGGCTTTGCTATCGTCCGGCGCCGCCGGCATCCTTCGGCCCGAAGAAATCGGCGAACTCGTTGTTCAGCCCGTACAGCGCCAGTCCGTCGCGATGCAGGTATCGACCGTCGTGCCCACCATGTCGGGCAGCTTCCGCATCCCCATCATCACGGCCGACAGCTCCGCGGCCTGGACCCCCGAGGGTGAAGAGATCACCCCATCGAACCCCGGTGTTGACGAACTCGACATCGTCCCCAAGAAGCTCGCCGCGCTGACCATCATCAGCAACGAGCTGGCCAACGACTCCAGCCCCGAAGCCCAACAGGTCGTCGGCGACTCCATCGCCCGCGACATCGCCCGCAAGGTCGACGCCGCATACTTCGCCAACACCACCACCAACGGGCCCAACGGCATCGGCTCCGTAGCCGGCGCCCAGCTGGTCGACGGCGGCCCTGCATTCACCAACACCGACCCGTTCGCCGAAGCCTTGTCCAAGGCCGAAGTCGTCGGCTCCACGATCACGTCGTGGGTCGCGCACCCCAACACTGTGCTGGCCCTGTCCAAGCTCAAGATCGGCACCGGCTACAACCTGCCGCTGTTCGGTCCCGACGTATCCGTGCCGACCGGACGCTCCATCCTGGGCCGGCCGCTGTACTGGGCGCCCACCGTGGCCGAAGGCGTCGTCTGGGGCATCCCGCAAGACCGCTCCTACGTCATCCTGCGCAACGACGTCGACCTCGTCGTCGACCAGTCCGCCTACTTCAGCAAGGACAGCGTCGGCATCCGCGCCACCATGCGCATCGGGTTCGGCTGGCCGCACGAACAGGCCATCGTCCACGTCGCCGCCGGCGGCAGCTGAACCTCCACAGACGTGCCCGGAGACGCGCGGCCGTAGGACACCGCAGCGCCCGAGCACACCGGTGCGGCCCGTCCGTATGAGGCACTGCAACGGGCCGCACCGGGCCAAAAACAACAGGAAAACGATGCCCAGAGCCCCGAAAAACTGCGGATACCGCGACTGCCCCGAACTCGTCCCCGGCGGCACCAGATACTGCCCCGACCACATCGGATGGAAGACAAGCCCACGCACCGCCTCATCCGCACGCACATCAACACGCGAATGGAAAGTGCAGCGCGCCAAAGCATTACAACGCGACGGCCGATGGTGCACCATCCGAGGACCAGGCTGCACCGTCTACGCAACAGAGGTCGACCACGTCATCCCAGTGCACCGCGGCGGCACCGACGACATGCGCAACCTGGCTAGCGTCTGCGAGCCCTGCCACAAAGCCAAGTCGCAGCGTGAAGCCAACGACGGACGCGGATAACCGCAGGTCAGGGGTGGCAGGAGCCCTCCCCCGGCACGTCCAACAAGCCGGACAGCGCTGCTGATTGTGCTCTGTACGGTTTCCCAGGTTTTTCGCCGCGGGCGGTGAGGCGCATCCGGACTGCCATCAGGATGACGCCGAGTGCGTTGTTGCCGGGGATGTCGCGGTGCTGGTCGCAGGTGCATGAGCCCCAGGTTTGGTCGTGCCAGGTGTTGCCCTCGACGAGGATCGCGCCGGCCGTGGCGGCGAGCTTGGCGGCGAGGTCGGGGTTGTGGGTGAACTTGGCGGTGACGACCTCTTCCATGACCTCGAAGCGCAGCTGGTCCCAGTCGTCGACCTGCGTGGCGGCCCGGCCGATCTTCTGCGCTTCCAGCGGGTCGGTCGTCGCGAGGATGGCCGCAGTCGCGTCGGCGTCGTTGGTCCTGGCCGCCATGTACGCGTGCTCGGACGTCGGGAAGAGCCGCCCGCGGTGCGGAGTCGGCGCGGGGTAGCAGTTCGACAGGCAGAAGTGCTCACCGCGGAACCGGTTGATCACCGGCAATGCGAGCCGATCGTTCACGGCTCAGTCCTTGATCAGGCCGTCGTAGCCGTCCCAGGTCGCCGAGTGGCGCAGGGCCCAGCCGGGTTTGTTGTTGGTGAGCCACGCCTTGATGGCGGCGATTTTCTGGTCGCGCGGTGAATCGTCGCTCAGGCCGGCGTCCGAGATGATGATCCAGGGCATGTGCGCATCACCGAATGTGCCTATCGTCCCGGCGATCTGGCCGCTGTCGGGGACGGACGGCAGCAGCTGGAGCATGTCGACTGTCATGTCGTGGCCCCACTGGTCTGCGGTCGATGTGGCGAGGTCGTCGTCGAGGTATCGGCGCAGCGCGGCGAGGATGTCCGTCGGGACCGGGTAATGGGCGTTGGCGATGGCTCTTACAAGGTCCGAGAGAGCGATGTGGGCCTCGCCGGCGTGCAGCATTCCCCATACATCGTTTCGAATGCCGTCAGTCAGGCATGGGTCCACTGCGTCGGCGAGTGCGTCGGCGATGTCGTAGGGGTCAGCCGAGGTGGCCATGGTTTGGATCGTACGACCGGGCACTGACGGCGAGCCAGCGATTTGCGGCCGCTCCGTATTTTCCCCGTACAAACGGGTTCGAATCGGCCCGCACTTATCTGCATCCACTGGTACTGCCAACTCTCGTAATCTGTTGTCGCACAGCATCGAAGTGAACGATTCTGGACCAGTCTGGATGCGCCAGCGCCAAGCTGAATACGCGGGTTCGATTCCCGTCATCGGCTCCATCGCTGCGACACCAATGCCATTCGATCGGTTCGAACGACGGCGTCACGCTCGCCGACTGCGCCCAATCGCGCAACGAGCAGGCCGGTCAGTGATCGGGGCCGACGACCGTGGTGCCGTTGGCCATCTGATGCACGAAGCGTGGGCAATACGACTGCGCCGCAACGACGGTGATGACGAGGCCGGCCTGCTGGTCGATGCCTGAGTTGGAGGCGGCCAGGTTGTGGCTGATGTCGGCGGGCTCCATCCCGCCGGCCAGCGCATCGCACACGTGATGCGCGACGGTGATCGCCGATTGTGTGCTTCCGAAGCCGATGCCCTGGTGGGCCAGCGCGGCGAGGAACTGGTCGTCCGCCGGTGCCGCATTGGCCGCGCCGGCTGCGAGAACCGAGGCCAAGCCGACCGCTCCTGCGGTGAGGGCGGCGCGGACGGCGGTCTTATTGATTCGCGTGTTGATCATCTGACGTGAGCACTTTCCGTGGATAGGTATCTGGAACGGGCTCAGCATTCGGCGACGCGCTTGGTGGATCCTTGGCAACGATCGCGCAGCGGATGGGTCGCACTCCGGATGTCCGCGTTCTCATCCGCAAACGCGCCCGTCATGTCGCCGCGGTGTTCCCAAGAATCTGCCAAGGCAATCACCTCAACCTTGACCCCGAGATGTTCGCTGAACCAAGGACGACCATGGACTTTTCGATCTGCACGCTCACACTGGGCGCGAGCTGATGAGGCGACTGATTGGCACGCTGTTGGTGGTTGCCGCCGGGGTCACCGGATGCAGTCACGCGTCCGCTCCAGCGCCTGAACCGTCGCCTCCTGCGGCACCCACGCAGTCGGTGCTCCCTTTCACGGGGCTCAACGGACCCTACGATGTCGCGGTCGACGCGGCGGGCAACGTGTTCGTCTCCGACATCGCAGCCGGGAGGAACGGAGCCAATCGAGTGATCGAGTTGCCTGCCGGCTCGAATACCCAAAAGGTGCTGCCATTCACGCGCGCCACCGTGATGACCGATCCGTCCGGGCAGGTGTGGGTCATCGACGGCGGACAGAGCCCGAGCCATCTGGTGAAGCTCGCGCACGATGGCGAGCAGCAGACCGTGCTGCCAGTTCCCGATCTCGGTCGCGCCTACCGAGGCGTGATTCAGGCTGTCGACGCCGCGGGCGGCCTCTACGGCATGATCGGCGGCGGAGAGTCCTCGGGCGGCGGATGCTGTCTGGCGGTTCAGGTGGCCAAACAGGCGCCGGGATCAAACACCCCTGAGGCATTGCCTTTCCAGCACATGAGCTTCGCCGCTGGGATGACCGTCGACGCCGCTGGCAACCTGTACGTCGGAGACGGCGGCGGCAAGCGCGTCCTGAAGCTGGCACCAGGGGCGAGCAGTCCGTCTGAGCTGCCATTCCATAAACCCCGCAGCGTCATCAATATCGCCGTCGATGTGAAAGGCGCGGTGTATCTCGTTGACGGACAACAGAATCAAATACTGAAGCTGGATCAGGGATCGAACACACCAAGGGTGCTGCCGTTCACCGGACTCAAACGCCCCGTCAGCGTGGCAGTCGGCGCGACAGGCGCGGTGTACGTCGTCGACGACGGCAACCGCCGCATCGTCAAACTCGAGGGATTCCGATGATCAAACGAAAGTTGTTGCCTGCGCTCATCAATGCAACTGCCCTGATCGGCACGCTGGTCTTCAGCGTTCCCGCTGCGGCGCAGACCGGCACACCGGGATGCGCGGATCTCGGTGGAACGGTCGGGGCGGAGCCCACATGTCATATCCATACCGAAACCTCTACGTACACAATCGATATCGGATATCCGCTCGACTATGCCGACCAGCAGACACTGACCGATTTCGTGATGCACGACAGGGATCAGTTCGTGGATTTCATGACTCAAGCACGGCCGAGAGATGTTCCCTACGGACACGCATTGACACCGCACACATACCGGTCGGGAGCTTCGACGTCCGGTACCCAGAGCGTCGTCTTCGACGTGCACGACGACACCGGCGCCCACCCCGTGACCGGATTCAAGGCGTTCAACTACGACCTGGGCGCACGCACCTCGATCACGCTCGACACGCTGTTCAAGCCGGGCACCGACCCGGTCGCCACGCTGGATCCGATCGTCCAGCGCTTCATGAACAAGCGTCGGCAGAGCACCCTGGAACCGCCACCGCACAACACGCTGGGGGCCAAGGTGTATCAGAACTTCGCGATCACCGACGACGCGATCATCTTCTACATCGGCCAGGGCATGTGGCTGCCGGAAGTCGACGGGGCACAGCGCGTGCCTGTACCGCGCTCCGAACTCGCGGCGGTACTGGCCTGACCGCCGACACCGACCGCAATGCCGAACATCGCTTCCCAAAAATCCTTGCCCGCCGACAGGCACATGTGCCGGCAACAACTCGCTGGCACGTGTTTTGGTGCGGACCCGATTTCACCCGGGACGACTTTGGATCGGATGCGATGTTGAGTGGGCTGCAGTAACAGAAAACGATGGGCGGCAACCGAAGTCATAGAGCCGCGAATCTAGTTGAGTCGCATCTCTTAGCGAGAGGTTCAGCGGGCTGCTGCGGGCTGAGTATGTGCGGTTTGGGCGCCGTTGGCGAGGTTGGTCATGGCCTTCGCGAGCAGGGCGTGCAGCGTGCGGAGTTCGGTGGGATCCAAGCCGAGGAGTTGCTGTTCGAGGTCGGCAGCGACGTGTTCGATGTCGGCGAGGCGGCGGCACCCGGCTTTGGTGATCAGCACGTTGTGTCTGCGGCGGTCTTCGGGCGATCGGCGGCGTTCGATGAGACCTTCGTCTTCGAGGCCGTTGAGCAGAGCAACGACACCGGTGGCATCGATACCCAGCGCCTGAGGCAGCTCCGATTGGGGTTGTTCTCCGAGGTCGCGCAAGAGAGTGAGCACGACAGCGTGGCGCGTCTTCATCCCGTGGGGAAGCAGGTCCCGGTCTGCTTCGTTCTGCATGCGCCGAAGGATGTATTCCATCATGACGCCCACCATGTTTTCCGGTGATCTCAAGTCGTTGCCGTCACCCGGATTGCTCATGAGGGCGAGGTTACCGGCAAGAGTTGACAATCCCATCCGTCCTTCAATTTGCGTTGTGCAAATCGTTGTTCTCCGAGTCTGACGGTCGGCGGAGGCCCGTGCGCCCTGCCGCCGACCGCCGTCCACGGGGGCTTACGGCGCCGACGGTCCGGCGAGCCCGAGCGGGCCGGCGAGGGTGGTGAGGGCGGGCACCAAGCCGTCCGGCTGGGTGAGTACCTGGATGGCGACGTGGTTGGCGCCGGCGGTGATGTGCTCGCCGAGTCGCGCGGCGATCTGATCGGGGGCGCCGTACGCGATCATCGCGTCGACGACGGCGTCGCTGGCGGTCCCGTCCATGTCGGCGTCGGTGAAGCCGAGCCGTTTCCAGGTGCTGCGGTAGTTGGCCGGGAGCCGTCGTCGTTCTCAGCTGTTTCAGTCATGAAACAAGACTACGGGAATATTTTGATGTTATGCACGACTATAATCGTTTGCATCACACAAACTATTTCGAACTCGTTCCCCAACCGGAAGGCACAACCATGAGCCACCTCTTGCACATCGATTCCTCCATCCAAGGTGCCGCGTCCATCAGCCGGCGACTCACCGCGCACGCCGCCCAGCGCTGGGCGCAGGCTCACCCCGGAGGCACGGTGACCTACCGCGACCTGGCTGCAGAGCCGATTCCGCATTTCGACGCCGTCAGCGGTCTGGCTCGCAATATCCCCGCCGAACAGCACACACCGGCCCAGGCCGAATCCTTCGGCCTGTCGAAGACTCTGATCGACGAGATCAAGGCCGCCGACACCGTGGTGCTGGGCTTGCCCCTCTACAACTACGGCGCCCCCAGCATCGTGAAGTCCTGGGTGGACCACATCGTGGCCGCTGGACTGTCATTCGATCCAGCTACAGGTGCCGGCTTGCTCGGCGACACCGATTTCATCGTGCTGGAGAGCCAGGGCGGCGGCTACGGCGAAGGCACTCCGCGCGCGGGTTGGGACCACGCCGGCAACTGGATCGTCCACGGCGTGTCGCCCACCGGCTTGGCCCCCCGCGTCATCAAGGCCGAACTGACCATGGCCCCGGTCAACCCCGCCATGGCCGACCTCATCCCACTGCACGAGAAGAGCTACGCCGACGCCTTGGCCGAGATCGACACCCTCTGGGCGGTAACCGAAGCCACCGCCTGACCACCCGCGCTCACCCCACCGCTCATTCCATGCCCACAACGCCGGCACCGTACAGAGGAGGCCGCCATGAAGATCGGTCTCGTCGGCGCCGGGTGGATCGGGCAGACCACCCAGAAGGAGACCACCATGAAGATCGGCTTCATCGGCGCCGGCATGATCGGCAGAGCCGTCAGCACCCAACTGGCCAAAGCCGGACACGACGTCCTCGTCAGCAACAGCCGCGGCCCCGAAACCCTCACTGAGACATTCGATCCGCTCGGCATCAACGTCGGCACCGCCGCCGAGGCCGCCGCACGCGACGTCGTATTCGTCGCTGTGGCCTGGCGCGACATTCCCGCCGCACTGGCTGACGTAGACCTGTCGGGCAAGATCCTCGTCGACACCAACAACCCGATCATCATGCCCGGCTTCACCCGGGCCGACACCGGCGGCAAAACCTCAAGCGAGATCATCGAAGAACTCGCGCCCGGCGCGAAGGTGGTCAAGGCGTTCAACCACATGCTGCACACCAGCTACGACGAAGGCCCCACCGTCGACGGTTCGCCCAAGCTGCTGTTCCACTCCAGCGACCACGACGACGCCCACGCCATCGCAGCCCAGCTCATCGAAGACCTCGGCTACCTCCCGATCAATCTCGGCGCCCTCGTCACCGGCGGCGTCCTTCACGAATCGCCCGGCAAGCTTGCCGGCCGCGTCTTCGTCGAACCCGCAGCAGCCAAGTAGCGCCCGATCGCAAAGTGTCAGTCAGCCACCACGGGCCTTGAGCCGGTGGTGGCTGACCGGCGGGCGCTGTGGGACGTGAATACCCGGGCTCAATTCCCGTCATCGACTCCACGAAGGTTGAATCTCCGTCACAACGGATACTTTGGGCCCCATGGATGTGCGCGCGATCGGCAAGGGCCTGGGGACGTTGGACCGTGAGGTCTTCGAGGCAGTCGCCGAATCACCGAGCCCACTACTCGACAGCTTGATGCCCCGGCTGACCCGGGCCGCCGACCATTCCAAGCTGTGGTTCGCCATCGCGGCTGTCATGGGCGCAGTCGGCAGCGCATCGGTCAGGCGCGGCGCCGCGCGCGGCGTCGTCAGCCTCGCGGTGACCAGCTTGGTGACCAATCAGGTGGCCAAGCGGATCTGGCGGCGGCCGCGGCCGGACCACAGCCGGATTCCGTTCCCGCGCCGCAGCCGACGCATGCCGACGTCACACTCGATGCCGTCCGGCCACTCCGCGAGCGCTGCCGCCTTCGCGGTCGGTGTCGGCCTGGAGTCCGCGCCGGCCGGCCTTCCGTTGGCGCTGCTCGCGGGCCTCGTCGGGTTGTCGCGCGTGGCCACCGGTGCGCACTATCCCGGCGACGTGTTCGCCGGATTCGGCATCGGCGCCGCGATCGCGGTCCTGGGCGCCCGCATCGTCCCGCCCATCCCGACCACCACCCTGCCGACATCGGATCCGTTGCGGTTCCACACCGAACCCCGACCGGAGGGTGCCCGCGTGGCACTGGTGATCAACCCGCGGTCCGGTGACGGCACGGGCAAGCGGATCCTCGAGGAGGCCCGAAAGGCCTTGCCACGCATGGAGATCGTCGAGCTCGGCAAAGACGACGACATCGAGACGGTGTTGCGGGAGACGGCCAAACGCACCGAGGTGCTCGCCGTCGGTGGCGGCGACGGGACGGTGGCATGCGCGGCGGGCGTCGCCGTCGCGGCAGGTGTCCCGCTCGCGGTGTTCCCAGGCGGCACGTTCAACCACTTCGCCAAGGACATCGGGTGCGAGTCGGTGGCCCGGACCGTCGAGGCGATCCGGGAGGGCTCGGCGGCATACGTCGACCTGGTGTGCCTCAACGAGGAACGCATGGTGATCAACACCGCCAGCATCGGCGCCTACCCGAAGTACGTGCGAATGCGCGAGAAGCTCGAACGCCGAATGGGTAAGCCGCTGGCCGGGATATGCGCGCTGTATCTGACGATGCGCAGGGAAGGTCCGGTACGAATCAGCTACGACGACAAGACACTTGAGACCGAACTCTTCTTCCTCGGCAACTCGACGTACTTTCCGTCCGGGTTCGCCCCGTCGGTACGGCCGCGCCTCGACGACGGTCTCATCGATGTGCGAATCCTGGAATCCGGGCGGCGGTTCAGCGCGCTGCGCATCGCGACAGCCGTGGCGTTCGGCCGGCTGGAACGCAGCCCGCTGTACCACGAGCTGCAGGTGCCGGAGTTCCGGTTCGTCGCCGTCGACGGGCCTACCATCGTCGCGCACGACGGCGAGGTCGGCGAGACGCTGAGCGAGGCCAGCTTCAGCGTGAAGTACCGGGCACTGCCGGTGTTTCGTCCACTGAAGTAACCGCAGGCTAGGGTCGCATCTCGTAGGCCCCGTCGTAGGCCGCCACCTGTTCCCAGACCCGATCGAAGCGCCCCACATCGGCAACCGGCTTGCGGATCGCCGCCAACGCCCACTCCTGTTGTGCGACCGTCGAACTCGGCTTGCCGTGCAGCGCAACGGCATACGACGAGAAGTCGCGGACCTGGAAGTCGAAGATCTGATCCAGCAGGTCGTGGTCGAGGCCGGTCAGTTCGGCTTGTTCCAGGATCAGCTGCCCGTAGACGACGAGGGTGAACAGGTGCCCGACGACGAGAACGAAATCGAGATCCCGTTGTTGGTCGGCATCGGGTGCCGCGGTCAGCAGCAGGTCCTTGAACGCTTGCACCTGCTCGTAGAAGCGCGCCACATTCGGGACTTCGAGGTGCCGCTCGTACACCGGCGCCCAGTCGGCGAACTGCACCTTGGATGCGCCGCGCGCCGGCCCCTGCGCCCAGAAGAACACGTCGTCGGCCGCGTCGTCGCGGGTGCCGATCTCCGGATAGCTCGCCGGGTTGAACATGTAGTTCGGCATGAACTTCAGGATCTGCGCGACGTTCACGTGCACCGTGCCCTCGAGCCGGGGCAGGGCGCCGATCAGGCGGTTGACTTCGTTGAAATAGGTGTTCTTCTCGAATCCCTTGGCGGCCAGCACATCCCACAGGAGAGTGATGACGCGCTCGCCCTCAGAAGTGACCTTCGACTTGGTCACAGGGTTGAACAGCAGGTACCGCCGGTCTTCGATGCCGGCACTGCGGAAGTAGTCGATCGCGCGGTCACTGAACAGCTTCATCGCGATCAAGCGGGCGTAGACGTCGACGAATGACGCACGCACATGCGGGAAGTCGGTGACCGGGTTGCCGTAGAGAATCCGGTTGTTGGCGTGCGTGATCGCCTCGTAGAACGCGTGCTCGCACATCCCGATCGAGCCACTGCACAGGTTGAACTTGCCGACGTTGACGGTGTTGAGCGCCGCTGAGAACGCCTCCGGCCCGGTGCACAGGATATCCTCCTCGTGCACCGGATAGTCGTTGAGGCGGAACGTGCTGACGAACATCTGGCCGTGCACGACGTTGTCGATCAGTTCGTAGTTCTCATGACCACTGTCGGCGACGAACCACACATAGCCCTCGGGTCCGTCGACGTCGGTACGGCGCGAGAACACCGACACCATGCCCGCCACGTTGCCGTTGCCGATGTAGTACTTCTCCCCCGAGGCTCTGAACACCACGCCCTCGTCCTCGGCGGGGGTGAGCAGCATGTCGGTGTTGTAGATGTCGGCGCCGTGCTCGCGTTCGGACAACGCGAATGCCATGACGCCGCCCGCCTCGAGTTGGGCGGCGGCCCGCTCCTTGGCTTTGATGTTGTCGCTCTGCCAGATCGGGCCGAGGCCGAGGATGGTGACCTGCTCGGCGTACCAGTATGCGAGCCCGTAGAACCCGAGGATCTCGCTCAGCACGGCATTGCGGGAGGTGTCCCAGCGCTTGTTCGGGTCGCCGTCGGCGAACTCGGACGGCGTCAGGAACGTCGCGAAAACGCGCTCCCGCTTGATGAAATCGAGAAAGTCGGCAACCCAGTTCGCGTCCAGGTCGTCCCGCAGCAAGCGCACTTTGCCGCGCTCCTCGAACCACTCGATCAGCGCCCGCAGCTGCCGCCGCGTCTCAGGATCGAAGTGTTGAGGGTCGAAGTCGTTCGGGTTGAGCAACAGTCCGCGAGAGTTCGGCATGGGGCACCTTCTTCGGTCCGGATTTGGGACGAATCTAGCGCTCGGAAGCCCACAGGACGGCGGATTGCGCGTACTTATCCGAGCGCCACACCGAGCTCCTCTGCGAACACTCTGATCATGTGCTGCACACCAATCTCGTTGCGGCCGATGATCATGTGGTCGTGCTGGCCGTGCCGGACACCTTCCCCACACTGAGGCAACATGGCGAAGTCCTCGTCGACGACTGCAGCGTGGACGTTGTCGTACACCTGGTCGTAGACCGCGCGCATCTCGTCGTCGGTGGCCGGCACCCGCCCCATCCAGCTGTGTCGCACCGAGCATCGCGTCGGTTCGCCGGCCGGCAGGATGTCGATGATCTCCACGCCGATCGGGCTGTTCGCCAGGATGAGGTTGGGATAGATCCAGTAGATGACGCCCATGTTCTGGTGCGGGTCCCAGGATCCGGTCGGGTCGTCGGCAAGATTGGCGACCCAGTTGAAGGGAAAGCCGATGCGATGGTGCTTGCCATACTCGTCGTAAACCCCGGTGTTGGGCAGGGTGTTCTGTCCAATCACGCTCTCGCCGTGAACAAATGGGAAGTGATACCCCTCGGCGAACGCTTCCAGGGCGCCCTTCCACGACACCTGGGACTGGAACTCTTTCTCCGTGTGGTAGCCGTATGAGGCATAATTCATCAGCTCGAGTTCCGGCCCGATCGGCCCGAGATGGCCATCGACGTCGATGGCGCCGCCGGCCGTCAGCACGGCCCAGATGAAGCCATGCCGCTCCTGGCTCGGCAGCTCGACCAATCCATAGTCGGCCTTGTTCATCGAATCGAACCCCGTCTTGCCGGGAACGGTGAACAGTTCGCCGGTGTTCTTGTAGCTCCACGCGTGATACGGGCAGGTGAACCGGGCGGCGTTACCGGCCCCGCAGGCCGGCTTCGCGCCGCGGTGACGGCAGTAGTTGAGGAACACGTGACTGGCGCCATCACGATCGCGGGTCACCAACAGCGAGTCACCCAGCACCGAGCGCACGACGTAGTCGTTGGCGTTGGGAATCTGGGCCGACGGCACGATCGCGAGCGGTACGCGGCGCAGCACCTGTGACTCCTCGATCTCGGTGATCTTCGGATCGCGGTAGTAGTGCAACGGCACGCGCAGTTCACGGTCGGCCATATCCGTCGTCTTGTCGACCGCATGGCGCAACGCGCGCCTGGTCAGTTCTTCGTCCTGATTGCTGACCGGTCCTTCGGCGATCGCCGTCATGGCTGACCTCATTTCACGTTCGGGAGTATTCGGACCATACATCAGAGATCATATGTATGGTCAAGAGTCGGTGGCGTTCGCCCCAGCGGAGCGAGATGGAAGTATGCGGTGATGCGCAGACACGGCTGGTCTGGTGACATCCCCGTCGACGACGAGGAGGCGGTTCGTCGCATTGTCAGCGCGGCCCGCTCATCGATCGACGCGCGGGGCTCGGTGACCGTGTCCGATGTGGCCACGGAACTGGGGATCACCCGGCAGACCGTGTATCGCTACTTCCCCACCCTCGACGCGCTGATGGCCGGCACCGCGCTATCAGCAGTCGGCGACTTTCTCGACCGTTTGGCCGACGACCTGCAATCGATCACCGATCCCTCCGAGGCCGTGATCGAAGGCATCGCCTACACGTTGGAACAACTCCCCAACGATCGCTATCTGAGCTTGGTCATGCACCCCGGTAGGGCGAGTGCCTTCGCCGCTGGCGTCACCTCCGAAACGGCGATCTCGTTCGGTCGATCAATCCTCGAACGTTTCCAGGTCGATTGGCCCGCAGCCGGATTCAGCGGCCGGCAACTCGACGAACTCGTCGAGTTCATGCTGCGCACCCTGCAGTCGTTCATCCTGGATCCCGGTGGCCCGGAGCGGCACGGCGAGGAGCTACGGGCTTTCCTCCGCCGCTGGGTCGCGCCCGCAGTCCAGATGCATCACGACTCAGCCACCCACGCAGCTCCGTAGCCAAGGACTCCTTGCCATCCCGGCATCTGAAACTCGCTCGCCTGCGGCCTCTGCGCCGTGCAAGCATGCCCACATGGCCAAGCAGTTCCCGGAGATCAATGACCGGTTCCGCACCTTCATCGCCGCGCAGAGTATGTACTTCGTGGCGACGGCGGCCCGCGACGGCCGGGTGAACCTGTCCCCGAAGGGCCTGGACTCTCTCCGCGTCCTCGGGCCGCATCGCGTGGCCTGGCTGAACCTGACCGGCAGCGGCAACGAGACGTCGGCGCATCTGCTCGACAACCCGCGGATGACGTTGATGTTCTGCTCGTTCGATCGCGAGCCCATGATCTTGCGCCTGTACGGCACCGCGCGCGAGGTCGCACCAGGTGACGCCGACTGGGACGAGCTCTACAGCCAGTTCCCGCCCCACATCAGCTCTCGTCAGATCTATGACCTGAGCGTGGATATCGTCCAAACCTCATGCGGTTTCGGCGTGCCCCTCATGTCGGTCGAGTCCGAGCGCATCCTGCTCGACACCTGGGCGGAGAAGAAGGGGCCCGAGGGCGTCGCCGAATACTGGCAACAGAAGAACCTGTCGAGCATCGACGGCACGCCGACGAAGCTGGCATTGGACTGATTCAGCCCGCGCAGGCATCGGGGGCATCGATCCGCAACGGCACGTCTGCCGGCACCGTGTAGGTGACGACGACTTCGGCGGCACCGGCGTCCTCGTTGGCGACCCGGTGCGGCACGCCGGCGGGAATGAAAACCGCTTGGCCACTGCCGAATTCGGTCCCCGCGCAGTTGTCGGCGGTCTGCAGCACGACACCGCCGGTGGTGATCGCCGAATACTCCGTCCCGGGGTGGGTGTGCCAGCCACTGCTCGCCCCCGGGGCCAGTTTCAATCCCTGCACGATCAGGGTCGAAGGTGCGCCACCGGTGACGATCTCGACCGGGACGGTAGTGTCGCCGCGCGCCAGGTCGGTCCGCACGACGTCGCCCTCGGGCGGCGTCGCCGCCGCGACGGGCGCCGACAACATCGCCAAGCCGAGTGCGGCACAGGCATTCCCACTGCGCAACTTTGTCATTCACCCACTGTGCGCGACGTCGGACAACTGCGGGCCAATTTCAGCTAAGCGACCATGACGTCGACCGACAGCCGCTCCCCGAGTGCGTAGACGGTCGGCCAATCCTGATTCTGGGCGGCTGATTCCAGCGCATCGATCAGCGGACTCTCCACACCCAGTTCGGCCAGCCACGACGACACGGTGGCGGCGATCTGTTCCCCGGGTACCTCTTCGGCACGCCGGCCGTGCAGACGGTCGACCACCACGAAGGTCGGCTCGGCGGGGCGCCGGCGGCGGAAGTCGATGATGCTCATATCAATTGAACGAATCAGGCGTCAAAAAGGTTCATGCGGCCGGACGCGCATAACGTGGATGCCATGGCTCGTTCGATGCGCGACCGCATGCTCGCAGGTGACCTGTACCTCGCCGATGACCCCGAACTGATCCGCGAATCGAGGCGCGCGCAGCAGCTCACCCACCGGATCAACACGCTCGATCCCACCGACACCGAGGAACGAAACCGGCTCCTTCACGAGCTCCTGGGCACTTTTGGCTACGGCAGCGAGATCCGCCCGCCGCTGCAGTGCGACTACGGCTACCAAACCACCATCGGCGCGCGCACTTTCGCCAATTTCGGCCTCATCCTTCTCGACGTCGCACGCATCAGCATCGGGGACGACGTCCAAATCGGACCCAACGTGCAACTGCTGACGGCTACCCACCCACTGGAGCCGGGTCCCCGCCGAGACAAGTGGGAAGCGGCCGAGCCGATCACCATCGGCGACAACGTGTGGCTGGGCGGCGGCGTCATCGTGTGCCCGGGAATCACCATCGGCGCGGACACCGTCGTGGGCGCTGGTTCGGTGGTCACTCGCGACCTGCCGTCGCGCGTGCTGGCCGTCGGCTCGCCGGCCCGGGTGATCCGCGCGCTCTGAGCCACGATTCGAAGCCAAACTAACCAACTGGTCACGCAACCAATTAACCTTCGTGTAAATATGATCGGCGTGACTGAAGATGCCGATGCGGCACAAGCCCGAGCGCTGCGCGCGGAACTGCGCAGGCATGCCTGGGACCTCGCGTCCAGGCTGTCCCGGCTCGAGTCGCTGCCCGATGCGGCGGCGTGGTCGGAACGGGCACGGTCCATGCGGCGGCTGGCCCGCGACCTGCGTCGTGACCTCGACGAGGCCCGGTTCCTGATCGACCGCATCCACGCGAGGTTCCCGAGCATCGACGCGGCGGCCGCCTCTGCCGATGTCCCAAGTTATTGAGAACCTTCATTGACAATTGCCACCGAGATGGTTAACAGTGCTAAGCGTCTCCGACGAAAGGCGCACCATGAGCACGCAGGACCAGCTCAACGAGCTCGGCTACTACGCCGTCACGCGGCATCCCGCGGACGCCCGCGTGGTGCTGCCCGAGGCCAGGGACGCCGAGGCACTCGGGTTGGGCTCGTGCCACATCGGTGAGCGCTTCACGGTGAAGGACGCCGGGGTGCTCAGCGGCGCGGTGGCAGGTGCCAGCACCACCTTGGGCATCGCGCCGTCGACCAATCACCACACGCGGCACCCCACCGTCACCGCGACCATCGGGTCGACGATGCATGCCCTGACCGAAGGCCGGTTCGCCATGGCATTCGGCCGCGGCATGGGGCCCTACTGGCAGGCGATCGGCCTGCCGGTGGTCACCGAGGCGCGGTTGCGCGACTTCTTCGGCATCCTGCGTCGGCTCTGGGCCGGCGAGATGATCCTCGATCACGACGGCCCGGCCGGGAAGTGGCCCCTGCTGCGCCACGTCAACGGCCTGGACGACGGTCCGCCGATCGGCCTGGTGGCGGTCGGCCCCAAGACCATGGAGCTCGCCGGCGAGATCGCCGATTTCGTTGTGCTGCATACGTTTTTCTCCGACGAGGCGACGACGAATTCTGTGGCGGCAGTGCGCCGGGGCGCGGAGAAGGCGGGCCGGGACCCCGACAGCGTGCGCATCTGGGCGTGTCTGGCGACGGTCCCCGACGCGTTGTCCGAAGACGATCAGATCCGGCGTGGCGTCGGACGGCTCGCGACCTATCTTCAGGCCTACCCGGATGTCCTGGTCTCGGCCAACGGCTGGGACCGAGCGACGTGGGATCGCATCCGGCAGTCCGACCTGTTCACCGATGCGGCCACCGCCGGACCCATCGACGCGAGCGCGTCATTCGAGACGCTGCAGCGGATCGCCGAACTCATCCCCACCGAGTGGCTGGACGCGGTCGCCAAGGGATCACCGCAGAACTGCGCGAAAACCATTGCCCGCCAGTATGATCTGGGCGTGCACTCGGTGATCATGCATGGGGCCAGCCCGCACGAGCTGGCGCCCGTGGTCGACGCGTATCGCGCCAACCGGCCGACGCTGCGCCGAGCCGTCGCACCGAATCCGGGCCGATTTGCCTGAGCCCCCGGCCGGCGACTCCCCGCAGGCAGCGCTCGCCCGAGAGCAGTGGCAAGCCGCCATCCCACCCGCGGCCACGGAGTCGGGCGCCGGCACCAAGCTGAACAAGCGCGGCATGGAAACCCGGGCGCGCCTGCTCGACGTCGCCATCCGCTGCCTGGCCGACAGCGGCGGTGAGCCGGTGTCGGCCAACCGCATCGCCAAGGATGCCGGCGTCACCTGGGGCACCGTGCAGCACCAATTCGCCGACCTCGACGGGCTCTGGGTCGCGGTCATCACCGAAATCCACTCCCGGAGTTGGACGTCCGGGCCGGACACGCCACGCAGCGGCACCCTTCGGGAACGGGTGGAAGGGGCCATCGAATCCGTCTGGCGCTACCTGGACACCACCGAGGGCCGCGCCCTGACCGCACTGCGCACGTCACTGCCCGCGCGACGCTCCGACATCGCCGCCGAATACCCGCGCACCGCAGTGGCTTTCGCGGCCCGCGAGCTGGACTGGATACAGGGTTTCGACTATCTGATGGACGGCCTCGACGTCGACCCCGAACAGCTGCACCGGGTACGGTGCCTGCTTCCCGCCGCGATCCGCGGTCTCAGCAACGAACGCGAGATCGGTTTCACCTCAGACCTCGACGTCGCCCGCGCGGCTCTGACCGACGCCGTCGTCGCGTTGTTGAGTCAGCCGCGGCCGTAGTCACTCAACGAGATCCACGGTTGCCGGTCCGAACATGTACAGGTGATCGATTACCGGCGCCGGGTCCCCGGACCACGCCATGGCCGCCATCTGACTGCGGCTACGCCGGCCCGTGCGCCAGCGGATCGCTTCGAATCGCGTGGTCTTCAGATCGATCACAGAGTCCCCGTCCGGACCACACCGGTAGTCATTGCCCTCCACCGTGACCCGCACCGGCACGGGCGTCACCAGTCTGCGCAGCAGCTGATCGGAAACGCACTGCAGCGCAGCAGAATCCCGCGCGCCTGGCCGGCCGAGCGCGTCACGGATGTCGTGCTCGTGGACGACGATGTCACCGAGGGGCGGCGCGATCCCCTCCCGAGCTAGCCGCGGCAGCGCCGCGGCGGCATCGCGCCACGCCCGCAGAATGTCGTCCACGCCACAGCCGTCGAACCGGGCCACCTGCGCAGCCGTCTGCTCGTCGTTCGGCGGCGCGGACCGTCGGCCCGCAGCCCAGTCCTGCGCGACGCCGGCCAGATGGGCCAGGACGTCACGCACCGACCACCCCGGGCAGGCGGCGACCGCGGCTTCGACCGAAGTATCTGGCGCGGTTACCAATTCGGTGATGCGGTCCATCGTCTGCTGATACAGGGACACGAGGTCAGGTTCATCGCTCACAGGAGGCACACCCTTCTACGCGCGGCGGACGGGGATCGTCGGGTTTGGTGGGATCGGGGTCGCCGAACCAGCGGGAGGGCTGGTGCTCGCCGTAGGTGTCGTGCCAGTCCCACCATTCGTACGGCGGGTCCTGCGGGTACCCGGGCGGGGAGTCCTCCCAGGTCTCCTGGCGGCCGAGCGCCGTCATGTCGAGATAGCTCCACGACGTGCCCAGCGCTTCGTCGCCGCGGTTGTTGATGAAGTAGGTGCGGTAGACGGTGTCCCCGTCGCGGATGAAGGCGTTGGTGCCGTGCCACTCGTGCACACCGAAGTCGACGTCGAAGTCGTCGGTGATGGTGTACCAGGGCATCTTCCAGCCCATCCGGGCCGTCATCCGCGCGATCTCGGGCTGCGGTGCACGTGAGGCGAACGCCAGCGTGGTGTCGCGCGCGTTCAGGTGGGCCACATGCCCGACATTGTCGGCGATCATCGAACAACCCCGGCACGCGTGCTCGGGCCAGCCTTGCACACCTTCCTCGAAGAAGGCCCGGTAGATGACGAGCTGCCTTCGCCCACCGAACAAGTCGGTCAGGCTGAGCTCACCGTCCGGCCCGACGAACGTGTAGTCCTTGGTGACCGGCGTCCACGGCATCCGGCGGCGCATCGCCGCCAGCTGGTCGCGCTGACGGGTCCATTCCTTCTCGGCGACCAGCATCTTCTGCCAAGCGGCATCCCATTCGGCCGCGGATACGATTTCGGGTTTCTGCATGGCGGTCCTCCTCTACAGAATCATTAAACAATCTTGTTGAACATCGCTATTCCAGGAGAGCATGATCCATCGCTATAGTCAACAAGATGGTTGAAGATCAGCTGCTGGACCGGGCCTACGCCGCCCTGGCCGATCCGACGCGCCGCCACCTACTGGAGACACTGCGACAAGGCGATGCGCGCATCACCGACCTCGCCGCACCGCTGCCGATGACGTTCGCCGGCGTCTCCCGGCACATCGGCGTCCTGGAGTCGGCCGGCCTCGTGCAACGCGACGTCCGCGGCCGCGAACGGTGGGTGTCCCTGCGCCCCGATGGGCTGACCATGGCGCAGCAGTGGATCAACGAGCAATCCAATTTCTGGTCGGTGCGGGCGGACGCTCTCGCAGACCGCCTGCGCCGCAAAGGAAATGGCCAATGACGGAACCTGTGACCGTGCGCGTGCAGCGCGTCATGCCGGCCGTCCCCGACGTGGTGTTCGGCGAGTGGCTCGATGTCGAGTCGCTGGCGGACTGGATGTGCCCACGCCCGTCCCGGTGCGTCGCCATCACCGTCGAACCCCACGTCGGCGGCAAGCTGCGGTTCGACGTCGATCACGATGCCTCCGGCACCACCGTCCTGATCATCGGGCACTTCCTGGAGATCGACCGCCCGCGGCTGCTGCGTTTCACGTGGAGCAATTCGAACTGGCCCGACCCGACGATGGCCAGCGTCGTCAACGTCACTTTCGAACCCCACGGCGACGGCGAGACGCTGATGGAGATCGAGCACTCGCTGCTTCCGGCCCACGAGCGGGACAACTTCCACAACGGCTGGGCACTCACCGCAGAACAGCTGGCGACGGTGCTGCACAGCCGTCACGGCAATTAGTCAGCCAGACGGTCGCGGCGACAATGCGCGGGTCACGGTAGGACGCGTCGAGGACTCACCTGCAGTTTTGTCCGCTCACGCCCGGCTGCAACCGCAGAGTGCGGCGCACGTCCGGTCGAACATCATCATCGCCGTTGCTTGACACCCGGCAATTCATAGCTTTACGTTCGTAAAGTACTTCACTTTACACTCGGCAAGTGGATACCTGGATCGGGTACCACTTCGGTCGCATAGGCGGAGCCTCCATGAATGCACGAAATACCCATGTCAAAGGTCATTCTCGCTACATCGGCCGGGTCGGCGCACTGGCCGCTTCCCTGGGTGTCGGAGTGATGGTGATCACCACTCCCTGCGCCGCTCATGCAACACCATCAGCACCATCAGTGTCGAGCGATGCCGCACCGACCCGCCCCGCCTCCGGCGCAGACGCTGCGGCGACGGGCGCCACCAAGGCCTCCGCAGGCCACCGCGGGGCCGCCCGGCCGGTGCGCAACCACAGCGCGACAGACAGCGACGCAACCGCGACCGACACCACCGCGTCGGCGCCCAAGGCGGGGACCGCGACAGGCGGACACACCCGCACACGCAAGCCAGCCAAGAGCACAGACCATAGCGCGGCCACACCCGAGTCCACCGATCCCGCAACGACCGGGCCCACGTCAACCGAGCCCACAACCCCTGATACAACAGCCGGTACCGATCAGACGAGTTCGGGTGCCACGACACCGACCGCGCCAACCACGTCACCGCAGACACCCGACCCCAAGCCCACAACCCCCACCACCGCAGTCAAAACCGGATCCAAGACCCGCCACCCAGCCAGCAGCACCGAAACGGCAGCCACCACGCCCAAGTCGGCAAAAACCGCGGCCACCGGCACACCATCACCGTCCACCGCACCTCAGAGCACCAACACCACCGCCACCGCCACCGCCACCGAGCCGACAAACACGACGCACACACTCACCAAACCCGCCACCGCAACACCCGCCGCGGCCACCGAAACCACCTTGTCCACAACACAATCGGCCAGCATGGTGCTCGCACCCACCACCACCGCCACCACCGCGCCGACGCACACAACCGGCCCCATCGGCACCATCCTCGGCGCGCTCAACCACCTCGTCACCCAGTTCACCAAACAGTTCCTCGCCCCCGCACCGAACACATCCGAACCATTCACCCCCATCGTCTGGGCACTGCTGGGCTGGGTACGCCGCGACCTGTTCAACCAAGCACCAACCCTCAAATACAACCCCACCACCACCGTGCAAACCGGCCAGACCATCACCGGCGACCTCGGCGCCACCGACCCCGAAGGCGACAAACTCACCTACACCCTCACCCACGCACCACAGCACGGCACCGTCACCATCGACCAAGCCACCGGAAAATTCACCTACAGCCCCAACGACATCAATTACGATGCCGCACAAACCGATTCATTCACCGTCTCCGTCACCGACGGCAACAGAATCAACCTGCTCAACCTGTTCCAACCACGCGCCACCCGCACCACCGTCGACCTCACCGTGCTCAACCCCACCGTCAACCGCGTCATCATGAACCTGCCCGCCGGCATGCGGCCGAACACTCCGCGCTTCTCGGGCGACGGACAGACGATCTTCTTCGGCGCCACCCCACCCGCCGGTGGCCGCCAGGAGATCTACCAGATCAACGTCGACGGCACTGCCGTCACGTGCGTGACCTGTGGGGTGTCGACGGATATCACCGGCGACCTCCAAAAGCCGTTACCGTTCGAAGACGGTTCGGGGCGGATTCTGCTGAGGCTCACGACCGGCACGGACAAGTACCGGTACGTCGTCTACGAAGACGGCGCAAACGGCAGACAGCTGGTCCCGCTCACGACGCCGTCCAGCCCGACGTATGTCGTTGACTCGCAACGGGAGATGAAGATATCGCCCGACGGCACGCACGTGCTGTTCAGCCGACTCGAGTTGGGGACCAACAACTACGTCGCAATCATTCCCATCGTGGGCAAGTTGGTGCGCACCGACACGGGGTATGAAGTTGACGACGCAACTGTGGTGGCGCCCTATGGCGAGGGCAAGTCGTGGACGCCCGACGGTAAGAGCGTGATCATCATGGGCGGTCAGTACGACGCGGGCAACGTCGATGCCATCAAGGTCGACCTCGCCACCGGCAATATCACTCGCGAGACCGCCGGCCTCGACTACGAAGAAAACGTATTCGAATCCCCCAACGAAAAATGGATTGTCACCGGAAGTACTCGCGGCCTAGATGCGCTGACGCCGATGTCGCGGATCCAACGACCGGCGTTCCTGCCGTCCTACATCGTCGGCCCCGTCTACACCGCTTACGCAGCAGATCCGATAAACGTCTCCAACCAAGCGTGGGTGGTGGCACTCGATGATGAGCTCAAGCGCGAAAACGGTCTGCCACTGATCGTCCCAGGTGACGGATACGCCGGACAAAGCATGCCGGGGTGGAATTCTGACGGCAGTGCTGTTGCCTTCTGGGAGCAGAGCAAAGACAACCCGACTGATACCCGAATGGTCATCGCCAACCTGAAGTACACCACGAGCGTCGGGGGTGTTCAGGGGACCACAACAACACCTCAGCTGTCGTCGACCTTGCCAAAGCTGAGCAGCTATATTCCCAGCGCGCCGGCACTTCCGCCGACGGGGACGTACGCCGGTGCCGGTGGAGGTACGGCGGTGGTCAGTGAGGCTGCAGATCCGAACGATTCGACTCGAACGATCCGGACCGTCACCTACACCGATTACGTCAATGAGTTGGGTGAGGTTCTCAACGGCACGGAGTCGACGAATTCGAACGCCAATCAGCTGTATATCCACTACACAGCCGACATCGCGGTGACGGGAAAGCACACCGGTTCGCTCAAGGCCGACGCCACCGTGACCAATCGCCAAACCTACAGCGGCTACGTCACCTCAGATGTCGACGGCGACGTGCAAAACCTCATGGACCCAAACATGATCGACGAGGCCAAACAGAACGTCTAAGGCTTGGGGCGGCGTGGCGCCCACCGGAACTACTCGCGCCATCGCCGCCCACACGTCGATGCGGCTGTAGGCAGCTCACGCGTCCGCCAGGAAGTCCTTCCAACGTCCGGTGTCAGCCTGCGGCAGTGAGCGGGCCGCCGCGTCGCCGGTACTTTGGCGCCGGACTGGCCGCAACCCCATTGTGCGGCGGCCGATCTCGCACAGTTCCTGGACCAGCACGTCCTCACTGACGCTTTCCGGGGCACCGGTGGCCGCTCCGGCAAGACCGGTGAGTACGGCCGTTGCCTTGATGACTCCCGTTGGACCAGAGTCCAATTGGGTGAGCAGCGCCAGCTGACGCCCGATGAGATTGCCCCAGTCGGGCTGCAACTGCAGGATGCGGTGCACGTCTGGGTCGAAGACCATCACCGCCGCCAGCTGACGGTTCCTCGCGACGACCCGGGCAAAGCCCTGCACCATGGTGTCGATCTGGACGCGCGGCGTACGTTGGCTCTCCGCCATCTCGACCACCTGGCTGATCTGATGCAGCATCGGTTCCATCAGCGCCACCAGCAACTGGTCGCGAGTCCGAAAATGGTAGTAGATGGCCGCTTTTGTGAAACCGAGTTCATCGGCGATCATCTGCAACGACGTGCCGCCGAAGCCGTGCCGGCTGATCAGTATCTGCGCACTGTCGAGTAGCCGCCGCCGCGTGTCGATCGGCGAGCCGCCATCTCTCTCGTGTCCGGACGTCATCCCGCCTCCTTGGTCATCAAGTGAAGCACAGCATCGACGGCCGACACGGCCCACAGGTTGACGAATAGCAAGTCGATGCTTGACACCCGGTAATTCATAGCTTTACGTTCGTAAAGTACTTCACTTTACACTCGGCAAGTGGATACCTGGATCGGGTACCACTTCGGTCGCATAGGCGGAGCCTCCATGAATGCACGAAATACCCATGTCAAAGGTCATTCTCGCTACATCGGCCGGGTCGGCGCACTGGCCGCTTCCCTGGGTGTCGGAGTGATGGTGATCACCACTCCCTGCGCCGCTCATGCAACACCATCAGCACCATCAGTGTCGAGCGATGCCGCACCGACCCGCCCCGCCTCCGGCGCAGACGCTGCGGCGACGGGCGCCACCAAGGCCTCCGCAGGCCACCGCGGGGCCGCCCGGCCGGTGCGCAACCACAGCGCGACAGACAGCGACGCAACCGCGACCGACACCACCGCGTCGGCGCCCAAGGCGGGGACCGCGACAGGCGGACACACCCGCACACGCAAGCCAGCCAAGAGCACAGACCATAGCGCGGCCACACCCGAGTCCACCGATCCCGCAACGACCGGGCCCACGTCAACCGAGCCCACAACCCCTGATACAACAGCCGGTACCGATCAGACGAGTTCGGGTGCCACGACACCGACCGCGCCAACCACGTCACCGCAGACACCCGACCCCAAGCCCACAACCCCCACCACCGCAGTCAAAACCGGATCCAAGACCCGCCACCCAGCCAGCAGCACCGAAACGGCAGCCACCACGCCCAAGTCGGCAAAAACCGCGGCCACCGGCACACCATCACCGTCCACCGCACCTCAGAGCACCAACACCACCGCCACCGCCACCGCCACCGAGCCGACAAACACGACGCACACACTCACCAAACCCGCCACCGCAACACCCGCCGCGGCCACCGAAACCACCTTGTCCACAACACAATCGGCCAGCATGGTGCTCGCACCCACCACCACCGCCACCACCGCGCCGACGCACACAACCGGCCCCATCGGCACCATCCTCGGCGCGCTCAACCACCTCGTCACCCAGTTCACCAAACAGTTCCTCGCCCCCGCACCGAACACATCCGAACCATTCACCCCCATCGTCTGGGCACTGCTGGGCTGGGTACGCCGCGACCTGTTCAACCAAGCACCAACCCTCAAATACAACCCCACCACCACCGTGCAAACCGGCCAGACCATCACCGGCGACCTCGGCGCCACCGACCCCGAAGGCGACAAACTCACCTACACCCTCACCCACGCACCACAGCACGGCACCGTCACCATCGACCAAGCCACCGGAAAATTCACCTACAGCCCCAACGACATCAATTACGATGCCGCACAAACCGATTCATTCACCGTCTCCGTCACCGACGGCAACAGAATCAACCTGCTCAACCTGTTCCAACCACGCGCCACCCGCACCACCGTCGACCTCACCGTGCTCAACCCCACCGTCAACCGCGTCATCATGAACCTGCCCGCCGGCATGCGGCCGAACACTCCGCGCTTCTCGGGCGACGGACAGACGATCTTCTTCGGCGCCACCCCACCCGCCGGTGGCCGCCAGGAGATCTACCAGATCAACGTCGACGGCACCGGGCTCGAGTGCATGACCTGTGGCGCATCGCCCGAAATCACGGCCGGCCTGTCCAGAGTTGTGCCGTTCCAAGATGGTTCAGGCCGGCTCATGATTCAGGTCGGGACCACTCCCAACGGCTACGCCGTATTCGAAAGCGATGCGAACGGAAAGCGGTTGGTGCCTGTGATCGCGCCGCCGTCAGCGGCAAGGGCACTTGACCCGCTGCGGGAGATGCGCATCTCACCCGACGGAAAGCAGGTGCTGTTCAGCCAGATTCAATTGGGCCAGGGCGGCAACATCACTGCCGTGCCCATCGTCGGAACATTGATTCGCACGGCGAACACGACCTCGGGAGCGGCCGAGTATCACGTCGACAACGCCCAGGTGGTCTATCCCGTCGGGGAGGGCAAACAGTGGACCCCTGACGGCAAGAGCGTAATCATCATCGGCGGCACCTACGAGGCGGGCAATGTCGACGACATCGCCGTCAACCTGACCACCGGCGCCGTGTCTCGCATCACCGCCAACCTTGAGTACGACGAAGACATCGACATGTCCCCCAACGGACAATGGATCGCGGTCGGCAGTACCCGCGGCTACCACGCGCTGTCTCCGATGGATCGGATCGAACGGCCCGCGTTCCTCCCGGCGTACATCCAAGGCAGCGTGTATCAGGCCTACGCGGGAGCGTCCGATGCGGTGAACGTCAGCAATCAGGAATGGGCCATATCGCTGGAGGATGAACTCAAGGGCGAGAACGGGATTCCGCTGTTCGTCGACCATGACGGATACACCGCCCGAAGCATGGCGAGCTGGAACGCCGACGGCACCGCGGTCACCTTCTGGGAGGCCAACGCCACTGACAGTCGAATCGTGGTGGCCAACCTCAAATACACGACGAGTGTCGGGCCGGTGTCCACAGACCGGTCCACGCCCGACCCGACCGGATACACCTGGGCTCATCCACTTGCGACGTACGTCCCAGGCGCGGCTCCGCTCCCGAGCACCGGAAGCTACACGGGCCCCGGCGGGGGCACGGCAGTGGTCAGCGAGGCCCCAGGCGCCACCGGGCACACCATCCGCACCGTGACGTACACCAACTACGTCAACAGCCAGGGAATGATCCTGAACGGCACGGAATCAACGGATTCCACCGCGAGCCAGTCCACGATCCGCTACATGGCAGACATCACCGTCTCGGGCGCGTACACGGGATATCTCACTGGCGACGTCAACATCAACAAGCTCACCCGGACGATCACCTCGACCGACCCGGCCAACCCCACGCCCATCACGTCATCGCTCGACGGCGACCGGCAGGTGCTGCTGGATCCGGCCGACATCGCGGACGCGCGCGCGAACATGTAGATGTCGCGGGAACGGTAGCGGTCACCGCGACGACTGCTACCGTCGCCCCGTGGATCTGACGGACTCGTACACCCGCGCGCTGCCGCCGCACATCCGTGACCGCTACGAATTCATCGAAACCCGCAACGCCGCCGCGATCCTGGCCGCCACCAACCCGCAGCGGTTCGGCGAGCTCCTCACCGCCCTGCACGAATTCCAGCTCCGCACCGACGACCTCGTCCAACCGGGTGGCCAGGAGACCGAGCTCGCGGCCCGGCTCAACACCGCCTTTCGCAACAAGGGCTGGCGTGAGGCCCGCGTGGACACGCGAATCCGGTTGGAGCTGCGCAAGATGCCCCACAAACCGGCGGGCGAAGCGCAGCCGACCCTGGAAGACACCGAGGTGTTCAACGAGGGCTACAAGGTCGACAACTTCGTCGACCGGCTGGCCCTGGATGTGGAGTGGAATGCCAAGGACGGCAACCTGGATCGCGATCTGAGCGCCTATCGCGCGCTGTACGACGCGGCGCTGATCGACGTCGCCGTCATCATCACCCGCACCCAGACCGACCTGCGCACCCTGGGCTACCGGCTGGGCATCGAAGCCGGCATGGACGACGAGCGCGCCCGCCGCATCCTGGCCACCACGACCACCACCAACACCGAGAAGCTGCGGCCGCGCATGCAGCGCGGGGACAGCGGCGGCTGCCCGCTGCTGGCCGTCGCGATCTGCGCCCGCACCTGGGCCGACCACACCTTGCATCAAGACGAGCACGAACCCACAGACGACATCGGCCTCTGGGAGGCCTGACCTGTCGGTGCCATCGCCTACCATTCGTGAAGATCTTCTCCGTTCGAAAAGATCTAATTCGAGGGTAGGAGTGACACTGTGGCGAAACGCAGCGACCAGGCCGGCGCCGAGTCGAAGGCCGCCCCCCTGCGCGATGTCGCCGCACCGCCGCCGCTGCCCGTCGTCGACGGTGGCTGGAAGACCGTATTGGCCGATCCCCCTTGGCGTTTCACCAACCGAACCGGCAAGGTCGCGCCCGAGCACCGACGCCTGGACCGCTATTCCACGCTCGATCTCGAGGCCATCTGCGACATCCCAGTGTCCACCGTCGCCGCCCGTGACTCGCACCTGTACCTGTGGGTACCCAACGCGCTACTACCCGAGGGCCTGCGCGTCATGGAGGCGTGGGGCTACCGCTACGTCTCCAACGTCATCTGGGCCAAGCGGCGCAAGGACGGCGGACCCGACGGCCGCGGTGTCGGCTTCTACTTCCGCAACGTCACCGAGATCATCCTGTTCGGAGTGCGCGGCAGCATGCGCACGCTGCCGCACGCTCGCAGCCAGGTCAACATGATCGAGACCCGAAAGCGGGAGCATTCCCGCAAGCCCGACGAGCAGTACGGGTTCATCGAGGCGTGCTCCCCCGGCCCGTACCTGGAACTGTTCGCCAGGCATCCGCAGCCGGGGTGGACCGCGTGGGGCGACGAGTCCGCCGCCGACGTCACGCCGCGCGGCCAGGTCCACAAGGGCTATGCCGGCGGCGCGATAGAGGTGCCGCCGGTGACCAAGCACGTCCGACTGGATCCGACTACGGCCGAACGCATCGGCAAGGAACTGCGCATCCGCTACGAGAACGGCGAGAGCATCCGTCAGCTCGCCGAGGAGACCGGCTACGGCATCACCCGGGTGCGTGGACTGCTGGAGCGAGCCGGCACGACGTTCCGCGGCCGCGGGCCCCAATGAGAATGGGCCCCGCCGAAGCGGGGCCCATTGACAGTTGTTGAAGGTTTACCAGACCCGCACGTAGTCGACGAGCATCTCGGCCGGGTAGCTGCCACCCTTGGGGTCGCCGCCACCGGAACCGGACACCGCCAGGTTCAGGACCGGGAACACCGAGTAGCCGGGCAGGTTGAACGGCCAGTCGTCCAGCGAGTTCGCCGGCACGAAGAAGTACGGCTGCATGCCCTCGGTGTAGTCCTGCCAGAACGACATACCGCCGTCGTTCCAAGTGACCCGCCAGGTGTGCCAGCCACCGTCGATCGGGTGCGGGTGCGTGTCGAACGACGTGCCGTCCGACCGCGCGTGCACCGTGGTGCCCGACGGCCATTCACCGTTGCCGTACCACTCGGCGAGGTCGATCTCACCGCCGACGACGGGGTGGTCGTTGGACAGCCACCAGGCCGGCCAGCAACCGTTGGTCAGGCAGTTGAACTTGATCCGGGCTTCCCAGGTGGTGTTGATGCCACCCCAGAAGGTGCCGAAGACCTTGCCGCTGGTGTATTTCCCGTTGGCATCGCGCGTAGCGCGGATGACCAGGTTGCCCTTGCCATCCAGGAAGACGTGCTCCCGGTCGTCGCGGTACTGACCCATGTTCTCCGGGCGATCCCAGAACACCGGGTTCTTGATGGTCTCGCGCTGCGGGGAGATGTTCCACTTGGCCGGGTCGGGCCGCGACCCGGCGGGGCCGTCGAACTCGTCGTGGAAGATGTAGGTGGGCGTTTGCGCGGCCGGCTGCGGGGCCAGCGGCGGAGTGGGCGAACTGCCCGGTTGGGGATCCGCCAGAGCGGCGGGGGACGGCATCGCGGCGGCGGCCAGCAGGCCGAGCCCCGACGCGCGCATCATGTTTCGACGATCCATTTCCGGCACAGTGCAATATACAAGCCGTTCAGACAGACTTGGCGCAACTTGCGACACGCTTGAAATCACCTGTAAGAGCGGCATTCTCGTTGTCGGCGGGCAACCACGAATCAGGAGTCAGCAAAACCTGCTGCCGGCCAGATCAGGGCACCAGCCAGCGAATCCCGACCGAAAAGCCAAGATCAGCAATACCGACTCCCCAGACTTGTGGGCAGCCGCGTATTCGACACCGCCGAAAAACCGAAACCGTCCAGTAACAACTGGTTTCCGGCTCAGCGTCCGGAGTTCTGGCCCTCCCAGACCTGACCCGCATCGGCCGCCGCAGCCGCCTCAGCTGCTGCGGACGCCGACGCGGCAGCCGCCGCGGCCGACGCCGACGCCGACGCGTAGGCCTGCGAGCCCGCCGGGCTGCCCAGCGAGTTGCCGGGGCTGCCGGGCGTCGCGAACGCGGCCTCACAATTCAGCGACAGCAAAACCTGGCTGGTGCCCGAACCGCCACTGTTGGCCGGCGCCGCGACCGTGCGGGCAACCTGGTTGGTCACCACGCAGTTCGGCCACTGGAGCTGGTCGCCCACGGTCGTCGACACCAAAGGCTTGAAACCGGCGTTGGCCAGTGCCGATCGCGCGTCACTGAACTTCTGGCCGACCACATTGGGTGCGCTGCCCGCGGAAGCCACACCACTGCAGATCAAAGCCACAGCACCCAGCGAAGTTGCCGCAGCAACACCCCATGCAGTCTTCATGGGGCCCTATCCTGCCTTAACTCCCGGCGCGGCGCTCATCGTTGACGCAGTTGATGCCGCCGGAGACCAGGTCTGCGTGGCGCCGTTGTTGAACTCGGGCACCTCAGGGCTGTTGAAAACGGTGTTGGTCGGGGCGTGGTCCGAGCCGGCGACGGCGCCGCCATTCGTCACTCCAGCGGAGATCGCCCCCAGAGTGCCCAGCGCAACCATGGCTGCAGCGGCCGCCAACCCGACGCGTGTTCTTGTCGAATTCATAGAACAAGACTGCCGCATCTGTGGTATGCGATCAAGTTAATTTCCAGTTCACAATGATGTTGTGACGCCCACGTCAATAGACATTTTTGGGTTTAAATCAGCCAGTTCGTTTGCAATTCCGCCTGTCAATACGGGTATTGCTGCGGATACTGCTGTGGGTACTGCCCGTACGGGTACTGCTGCTGTCCGGGGTAGTACGGATTGGCCGGCGGCTGGGATTCCACCGGTTGATCAGGGCCCTTGGGCACCTGAATCGGAATCGGCACCGGGACGAACGGCAGCCGGATATAGCTCGTCGTCATGGTCGGCGTCGTGGACGTCGGCGTCTCCGTCGTAGGTGGTGGCGGAGGCGGTGGCGGCTCGGTCGTGGTGGCGGTGGTGGTCGCCGGTGGCGGAGTCGTCGTCTGGGCGTGCGTCGTGGTGGTGTGCGTCGGCGCCGGTGCGTGGGTGACCGGAGGTTGGTACGTCGGGCTGGGCTGCGGGGGCGGCGGCGCGGGCACTTCGTTGGTGACGGTGACGGTGCTGGGCGGCGGCGGTTCGGCCGGCGATGGCGGTGGTGGCGTCGGCGATTCGCTCGTCGCCGGCGGCGGTGTTGTCGACGGCGCCGCGGGTTTGCGGTCACCGGTCAGCGCGATGGTCACGCCACCCACGGCCGCGATCACGGCGAAGATCGCGACGCCGAACACCACCAGCGGGAGCCGCTGCCAGGCCTTGGACGGCTCGGGGGCCACCGCTCCGGCCGGCGGCACATACTGCGCGATGGCGCGGGTGGTCGTGGTGTCACCGAAGACGTCCTCGCCGGTGTACGGCAGCAGATCGCCGCCCCCATCGGAGTCCTCGGACCAGGCCAGTGACGGGCCGGTGGCCTTCACCACGCGGGCGGCGGCGGTGTCGGTCAGCACGTCGAGGTCCGAGACCGGGGCGGGTGCGGTGGCCGACCCGCCGTCGACCGCAGCGGTCGGCGCGGTCCCGGTCAACAGCACGGCGGGAGCCATGCCGGTCTTGGCGGCAGAGTCGGCGCCGTACACCGCGAAGAGCGCCGCGCCCACGGCGGCATCCAGCGCCGGCTGCGGGGTGGTGACCAGCACGCCCGCGGCGCCACGCGCCTCGAGGTGTTCCGCCAGCCGCGCGCTGATCAGCGGAATGCGGGCGCCGCCACCGACCGCGACCACGGAGCTGACGGACCGCCACGCAATGTCGTTGCGCTGCAACAGCTCGTCGAGCTCCGCCAGCACCCCGGCCAGCGGTTCGTCGAGCAGTTCGGACAACTCGGCGCGGGTGACCTCGACGTCACCCTGGTGCCCCGGAATATCCACCGGCACCGTCGCCGTTTCGGACTCTGACAATTGTTCCTTTGCCGCACAGCAGAATTCACGGAGTTTCTCCAGCGAACTCACAGCGGCAGTGCCCGCGGTGTCCACTCCCCCGGCGCCACCGACCCGGTCGAGCACGTGCGACAGCAGTGCCTGGTCGACGGCCTCACCGGAGAACTCGGCGTACCGCACGGTCTCGATGGGCTCGAACGACGCGTCCGCCGCGGCGATCGTGATACTGGTGCCGCCACCGCCGAAATCGAGCAGCGCGGCGGTACCGGTGGCAGGCAGACCCGGATTGGCGTGCAGTGCGGTCAGGGCCGCCACCGCGTCGGACACCAGCCGCGCCGGGACCCCGTTGGGCGCCAGACTGGGGTTTGATCGCATCACGGTCCGCATGGCCCGCAGCGTCGCGGTATCCCAGTGCGCCGGAACGGAAATCGCCAACTGTCCCGTCGGCGGCTCGCCACCGGCCGCCTCGATGAGGGCGTCCAGCGCCTCGGCCACCAACTGGTCGGCGTGATACGCCGTGCCGTCGGGCGCCACCATCGGCACCGGATCGCCGACGCGTTCGACGAAACCGCGCAGCGTCACACCGTCGTCGACGACATCCGCGGACAACCCGATCTGGGGCGCGCGGTCACGGAACAGGCGCAACACCGCGCGCCGCACCATGGGTGGTTCACCGACGCGCGCTGCGACCAGGTTGGTCGTCCCGATCGACAACCCCAGCTGGTGGCTCATAACCCCACCACCCTAACCTGCGACAGCGTTGCCGCAGCGTGGGACACGTGCGAACGGCGTTCTCGCAGATTGCTTTTCGTCCGCTGTGTCCGCGCTGTGGAAGAGATCGGCCCGGCGTTCAGTCCGCCTCCGAAGTGAAACCCGGTGCTGCCCTTCATATCTGATTACTTGGCAACGGCGATCAGCGCTCCCGGTTGCAGCCATCGCATGATTTTCACCAGGGTGCCTTCATCGATCGCCACGCACCCGGCTGTCGGGCCGTCACCGATGTGGACGAAGAAGGCGCCGCCGTTACCGGGTGTCCGTTGCGGGTTGACGCCCATCACGACGGCGTACTTGTAGGCCGCGATGTCGAGATTCTCGGTGCCACTTGCGGGATCGGTGTCGAAGCGGCACTGCGCCTTCTTGCACACCTGCATGGTGTTGTAGGTGGGGCTCTTCATGTCGCCGTCCCACCAGTGATCGGGTGTGGTCTGGACGTATTGCAGACCCGTCCCGGGATTGGCGGCGGTGCCGAACGCGAACGGCAGCGTGAAGATGCCCATCGGGGTCTGCAGGTTGCCGTCGTGACTCTGCGGGACCATGCCCCTGGAGCCGACATGTGCCGGGATACCGACAGCGACGGCGTCCCACCCCGCGGGCCCACGCTGGTACACGTCCATCTTGGCCGACGAACCGCCAACGCCCACAACCGAAATCACCTGTGTGGCCGAACCGACCGAGTTGGCAAACCAGGGCGTGACCACCGCATTGCCGACGGGCGCCAGTGCCACCGCCAGCACGGCAGCACACAGCAAAGCGAACAGTCGGCGCACCCGTCCATGGTCGAGAACCGCCCTCTGGAAGGTCAAGCCAGGGCGGGTCAAGGTTTGGGCACGATAACGCTTCGGCTTCGAGACCCGCTGTGACTCAGTAGTGGTAGGCACACCAGGAACCACAGGCTGCCCAGCAACCAACCCGCCAGCACATCGGTCGGGTTGTGCACGTTGAGTACCACGCGGCTCACGCCGACGAACACCACGATCACCGCGCAGAGCACCTCGATCAGTCGGGCGCGCGCCACCTGAGCCATCCGGAACACCGCACACAAGCCGAGTGCACCGGCCATGGTGCCGAGCGCATGCCCCGACGGGAACGACCACGACGGTTCGTGCGCCAGCGCGGTCAATGGCCGCGCCCGTTGGGCGATGTCCTTGGCGACCTCGGTGACCAGACCCGACGACACGACCCCGACCAAGAGGAAGAGCGCGGTGCGCCGCTGCCGCCGGGCGAGCGCGACGAAGGCGACCACCACGGCGGTGATCTGAAAGGTCCACGGGCCGAAGACGAACGACAGCCAGCGCCAGCCCACCACCCAGCCGGGGTGTGCGACGCCGTACCGGTGGGCGGGCGCGAGGAGCGACGTGTCGAGCGTCGTCACCCACGACCACTGCGCGACCCAGCCCACCCACAGCAGGGCGTAACCGATCGCGGCCGCGGCTCCCAACAGCCAGCGGTTGCGGTTCGTCACCGGTCTCCTTTCGGGGTACGCTCGCGCGCCAGAAATTCGCTACCGCCCGGAACATAACTGTCACGGGCACGAAACAAACTGACCATAGCTTCGCTAACCATGACCCAAGACCTCAGCCAGGAGCCGCTGTCGCCTGCAGTGGTACCGGACGATCAGGACCGGTTGACCGCGACGCGAGAAACCCTGGAGGACTACACCCTCCGCTTCGCGCCGCGCAGTTACCGGAAATGGTCGACGCGCGTCGTGGGTATCTCGGCGCTGGGCGGCATCGCCTACCTGGCCGATTTCGCGATCGGCGCGAACATCGGCATCTCGTACGGCACCACCAACGCACTGGCGGGCATCGCGATCTTCGCGGTCGTCATCCTGCTGACCGGTTTTCCGGTGGCCTACTACTCGGCCAGGTACAACATCGACCTCGATCTGGTGACCCGCGGCAGTGGCTTCGGTTACTACGGCTCGGTCGTCACGAACGTCATCTTCGCGACGTTCACGTTCATCTTCTTCGCGCTGGAGGGGTCGATCATGGCCCAGGGCCTCAAATTGGGCCTGGGTCTACCGCTGTGGCTCGGCTATGCGGTGTCGACACTCATCATCTTCCCGCTGGTCATCTACGGCATGAAGGTGCTCTCGACGCTGCAGGTCTGGACCACTCCGCTGTGGCTGATCCTGATGGTCGCGCCGTTCGTCTACCTGCTGATCAGCCACCCCGAATCGGTCGGGCAGTTCTTCGCCTACCAGGGCAAAGACCACATCCAGGGTTTCGACATGGGCTCGACTCTGCTGGCCGCCGGCGTCTGTCTATCACTGATCGCCCAGATCGCCGAGCAGAACGACTACCTGCGGTTCATGCCGCCGAAGACCCCGGAGAACAAGCGCTCCTGGTGGACCTGGATGTTCCTGGCCGGCCCGGGCTGGGTGTTCTTCGGCGCCATCAAGCAGGTCGTCGGCCTGTTCCTCGCCGTCTACCTGATCGCCAACGTCGCCGACAGCGCGGGCATCGCCAACCAGCCGGTGCACCAGTTCCTGTCGATCTACGAGAACTTCCTGCCGGGCTGGCTCGCCATGACGTTGGCCGTGGTGCTCGTGGTGATCAGCCAGATCAAGATCAACGTCACCAACGCCTACTCAGGCTCGCTGGCCTGGACCAACTCCTACACCCGCATCACCAACCACTACCCCGGCCGCCTCGTGTTCCTCGGCGTGAACCTGCTGATCGCGCTGATCCTGATGGAAGCCAACATGTTCGACTTCCTCAGCACCATCCTGGGTTTCTATGCCAACTGCGGCATGGCCTGGGTTGTGGTGGTGGCCAGCGACATCGTCTTCAACAAGTACCTGCTGAAGCTGTCGCCCAAGGAGCCCGAGTTCCGTCGCGGCATGCTGTACGCCTTCAATCCGGTGGGCTTCGGCTCGATGCTGGTCGCGGCCGGCCTGTCGGTGGTGGCGTTCTTCGGTGGACTCGGCTCAGCGCTCACGCCCTACTCGCCGCTGGTGGCGATCGGGCTCGGCGTGGTGCTGCCGCCCATCATCGCCGTCGCGACCAAGGGCAAGTACTACCTGCGCCGCACGGACGACGGCATCGACCTGCCGATGTACGACGAGTACGGCAACCCGTCCGACGCGCACCTGCTATGCCAGAAGTGCCACCACGAGTACGAGCGGCCGGACATGCTGGCCTCGGCCGAGGGCGGCTACATCTGCTCGCTGTGCCTGGCGACGGACAAGACCGGCGAGCACGTCCTGCCCGCACAGAAGTAGTTCAGCAATTCGACGATTCGGCGCCGGGTGTGACACCACAGTCACACTCGGCGCCGTTTCTCGCGGTGTATCCACACTCGGGGCCTACGCTGAGGGCATGGCTGTTCTGCTGCGCAAGCTGCTCGGCATCGGCAACCTGCCCGATGACATCCGTGAGCAGCTCCAGGCCGAGGGGCTGCTGCACGTGGCCGAGTTCGTCCCGGTGACATTCCGGTTCTCCGGGCACGTGCCCGGCAAGGTCGCCAAAGGCACCCTCCGCAGCCTCGTCGGCGCCCTGGTCATCACCGAGAAACGGCTCATCGGGACGCTGTCGTCGGTGCCGAAGAAGGGCGCCAAGACCGTCAACCACCTGTGGGACCAGCCCGACGGCACCATGGTGCGCGCCGAGCTGGACGAATCGGGTCTGCTACTGGATGCTCCCGACCTCTCCGCCGTCGATCCGACATTCGAGGGCTCGATGTCGCTGCGCTACAAGACACCGCTATCCGCCGATCTGCTGGCGGCGCTGCCGTCCCGGGCGTTCACCTTCGACGTCCCCAACAAATACGTGTATCTGGCCTGTGGGATGCCCCCCACCACCTGACTCAGCCGGGGCGTAGCGTCGGCCCGATGACGATCCCGTACGACGAAGCCCTCCGCGAACGGGTTGAGACGCACCTGGCGGGCCATCGCCGCCGGGTGGTCGACGACCCGAGCAAGCGCCACGCCGCGGTGGCCATCGTGCTGGTGGACTCCGAGCGCGGCGAAGACCGCATCGACCCGGCTCCCGTCGACGAATGGATCGGCGGGCGGCCGCTGCCCGACCAGAATCTGGACGGCCGCATGGTCGACGTCGCCGGCGGCGCCGCGTTCCTGCTGTGCCGCCGCACGTCCCGGCTGAACTCGCATTCCGCGCAGTGGGCACTGCCCGGCGGTCGCCTCGATCCCGGCGAGACCGTCGTGGATGCCGCGCTGCGCGAACTGCACGAAGAAGTCGGCATCAAGTTGCCCGACGAATCGGTCCTGGGGCTGCTCGACGACTACGCGACGCGTTCCGGATACGTCATCACACCGGTGGTGATGTGGGGCGGCGGCCGGCTGGACCCGCAGCCATCGCCCGACGAGGTGCTGGCCGTGTACCGCGTCGGGCTGCACCAGTTGCAGCGGCCGGACTCGCCGCGGTTCATCTCGATTCCCGAGAGTGACCGTCCGGTGGTCCAGATTCCGCTGGGCAACGACCTCATCCACGCCCCCACGGGTGCGGTCCTGCTGCAGATGCGCTGGCTGGGACTGGAGGGCCGGCCGGATCCCGTCGACGAACTGGAGCAGCCGGTCTTCGCCTGGCGCTGACACCCCGTGATTTGTGCACGATTTTCCGCGGTCGGCGCGGAAAATCGTGCACAAATCGCCCGGCGTAAAACCCTTGTCCAGCAAGCCGAAACGGGGTCAGATGACTGGTTCCGTCAGCTGATTCGCAGGAGGTAGCCGACCCATGCCCCACACGCCGGGCCAGAACGTGCTGTTCGTGCACTGGCACGACCTCGGGCGCTACCTCGGGGCGTACGGCCATCGCGATGTCAGCAGTCCCCGGCTGGACCAGCTGGCCGCCGAAGGCATCCTGTTCACCCGCGCGCACGCCACCGCCCCGTTGTGCTCGCCGTCGCGCGGTTCGCTGTTCACGGGGCGCTACCCGCAGAGCAACGGGCTCGTCGGGCTGGCGCATCACGGCTGGGAGTACCACGCGGGCGTGCAGACGCTTCCCCAGCTGCTCTCCGAATCCGGTTGGCACACAGCGCTCTTCGGCATGCAGCACGAGACGTCTTTTCCGTCCCGGCTGGGTTTCGACGAATACGACGTGTCGAACTCCTACTGTGAGTACGTCGTCGAGCAGGCCCTGCGGTGGCTCGAGCAACCACCACAGAAACCGTTCTTGCTCACCGCCGGGTTCTTCGAGACCCACCGGCCGTACCCGCGGGACCGCTACGAACCCGCCGCCGGCGACACCGTCACCGTTCCCGACTACCTGCCCGACACCGATGCGGTACGGGACGACCTGGCGGAGTTCTACGGGTCCATCGCGGTCGCCGATGCCGCGGTGGGGCAGCTGCTGGACGCGCTGGAAGCCGGTGGGCTGGACCGCACCACGTGGGTGGTGTTCCTCACCGATCACGGGCCGGCTCTGCCACGGGCGAAGTCGACGCTGTACGACGCCGGCACGGGCATCGCAATGGTCGCGCGGCCACCACGCGACGCCGGAATCGAGCCACACGTGTACGACGAACTGTTCAGCGGGGTGGATCTGCTGCCGACGTTGTTGGAGTTGCTCGGGGTGCCCGTTCCGGTTGAGGTGGAGGGTGTTTCGCACGCGCGGGCGCTGCGCGGGGCCGAGGCCCAGTCCGCGGTACGCGAGGAGGTCTACACCGCGAAGACGTATCACGACTCGTTCGACCCTATTCGCGCAGTGCGAACAAAAGACTTCAGTTACATCGAGAACTATGCTTCACGTCCACTGCTCGACCTGCCGTGGGACATCGCCGACAGCCCGCCCGGCCGGGCCGTGCAGCCGGCCATCGGTGACCCACGCCCGGCCCGCGAACTGTATGACCTGCACGCCGACCCCACCGAGCGGCACAACCTCCTGCTCGACGTGCAGCCCGAATATCACGCAGTGGCAGCACAATTGGCGCTCAAGCTCAACACCTGGCGGCAACAGACGGGCGATGTCATACCGTCGGACTTCACCGGGACGCAGATCTCCGACCGCTATACCCGGACATATCTGAGCATCCACGGACGCCCCGCGACGAGCCGCTCAGCGGTGGCTTCCGACCGCGGAATCAACCCGGATTCGACGTCGCAAGACTAATACTCATTGTGCGAAAAATCCCCTTCTGCAAGGGATTTCAGCGCAGGCTAGGCTCTTGCGCCATGACAGCACCGACGGCCTATCTGGTCCTCGCATCACAGCGCAGCGGCAGCACGCTTCTGGTCGAGTCGCTGCGCGCCACCGGTGTGGCCGGCGAACCCCAGGAGTTCTTCCAGTACCTGCCACACACCAGCATGTCCCCGCAGCCGCGCGAATGGTTCGCCGACACCGAAGACGAATCGATCCTGCGGCTGCTGGACCCGCTGATCGACGGCAGGCCCGAGCTGGCCCCGGCCACCATCTGGCGCGACTACATCCAGAGCGCCGGCCGCACGCCCAACGGCATCTGGGGCGGCAAGCTCATGTGGAACCAGACCGCGCAGTTGCAGCGCCGGGCCCAGGATCTGCCGGACCGCTCCGGTGACGGACTACTGGCCGCCATCCGCGACGTCATCGGCTCCGACCCGGTGCTCATCCACATTCACCGACCCGACGTGGTGTCCCAGGCGGTTTCGTTCTGGCGCGCGGTGCAGACCCGCGTGTGGCGGGGCCGTCCGGATCCGGTGCGCGACGCCCGCGCCGAGTACCACGCCGGCGCCATCGCACATGTCGTGCGGATGCTGCGGGCCCAGGAGGAGGGCTGGCAGAAGTGGTTCCTCGATGAGAACGTCAACCGCATCGAAGTGCCGTATCCGGTGCTGTGGCGCAACCTGACCGAGGTTGTCGGCGATGTGCTCGAGGCGCTCGGTCAGGACCGCAGGTTGGCGCCGACGCCGGTGCTGGAGCGTCAGGCCGATCAGCGTTCGGACGAATGGGTGGAGCGCTACCGCGCCGAAGCCGAAAAGGAAGGGCTGCCGGTATGAGTATCCACGTCGACGAGCTCCGGCTGCTCGAAGCCGAGGCCGTGCACATCATCCGCGAGGTGGTGGCCGAGCTGGAGCGCCCGGTGCTGCTGTTCTCCGCGGGCAAAGACTCGATCGTGCTACTTCGGTTGGCGGAGAAGGCTTTCCGGCCCGGTCCCCTGCCGTTCCCGGTACTGCACGTCGATACCGGTCACAACTTCCCCGAGGTCATCGATTTCCGGGATCGCCGCACCACCGGCGTCGGGCACAAGCTGCTCGTCGGTTCGGTGCAGGAAAGCATCGACACCGGCCGGGTGGCCGATCCGGGCCCCGGAGCGTCACGCAACCGGCAGCAGACCCGCACCCTGCTCGATGCACTCGAGGCCGGCGGCTTCGACGCCGCGTTCGGCGGCGCCCGCCGCGACGAGGAACGCGCCCGCGCCAAGGAACGCATCCTGAGCTTCCGCGACGAGTTCGGCCAGTGGGACCCGCGCGCCCAGCGGCCCGAGCCCTGGTCGCTCTACAACGGCCGCATCCGCAAGGGCGAGCAGGTCCGGGTGTTCCCGCTGTCCAACTGGACCGAGCTCGACATCTGGCGGTACATCGAGCTGGAAAACCTTGAGCTGCCGTCGATCTACTTCGCTCATGAGCGCGAGGTGTTCGAACGCGATGGCATCCTGCTCGCCGTGTCCGAGTACACCCAGCCTGGTCCAGGCGAATCGGCCGCGGTCGAGTGGGTCCGCTACCGCACCGTCGGCGACCTCACCATCACCGGCGCGGTCCGGTCGAAGGCCGTCGACATCGCGAGCGTCATCGACGAAATCTCCGCTGCCACCGTGTCGGAACGCGGCGAAACCCGGGCCGACGACCGCACGTCGGTGGCGGCCATGGAAGACCGCAAGCGAGAGGGCTACTTCTGATGGGGCGAGCGAAGCGACGGGATAATTAGCATGAGCACCAGACAACTTTTGCGGATTGCCACGGCCGGTTCCGTCGACGACGGCAAGAGCACACTGATCGGCCGGCTGCTGCACGACACCGACAGCCTGCCCCTGGACCACCTCGACGCCGTCACCGACGACGACGGGGTTGCCGACCTGGCGGCGCTGTCCGACGGCTTGCGCGCCGAGCGGGAACAGGGCATCACCATCGACGTGGCCTACCGCTTCTTCTCCACCGAGGCCCGCAGCTACATCCTGGCCGACACCCCGGGGCATGAGCGCTACACCCGCAACATGTTCACCGGCGCCTCCAACGCGCACGTGGCCATCCTGCTGGTCGATGCCCGCGCCGGCGTGCTACGGCAGACGCTGCGCCACGCGCGGATCGCAAAGCTGTTGGGTATCAAGCACTTCGCGGCCGCCGTCAACAAGATCGATCTCGTCGGCTTCGACCAGGCCCGGTTCGATGCGGTGCACGACGAGCTCGGCCAGGTCGCAGCCCGGCTCGGTGCCGTCGACCTGACGGTGATCCCGCTGGCGGCCAAGCTCGGCGACAACGTCGTGCACCGGTCCGCGAACACGCCCTGGTACGAAGGGCCGACGCTGCTGGAATACCTGGAGGGCATCGAACTCAGTGCGCCACAGGCCGAACCGGCCAAGCTGCGGTTGCCCATCCAGTGGGTGTCCCGGCCCACCGCAGAACAGCGGCGCCGCTACACCGGCCGGCTGACCGCCGGCACGCTGCAGGTCGGCGACACCGTGCTCAGCCTCCCGGCGGGTACCAGCTCGACCGTCACCGCCGTCGACACCCTCGACGACGACCGGACCACAGCCGTTGCGCCCCTGTCGGTTTCGATCGAGCTGGCCGACGACATCGACGTCGGCCGCGGTGACGTGCTCGTCAGCAGCGCCGAGAACGCGTCGGTCCCGGTGCTGGCCCGCGAACTCGACGCGACGGTGTGCTGGTTCGCCGAGACCCCGCTGCGGGCCGGTGACCGGCTGGCACTCAAGCAGGGCACCCGCACCGTCCGCGCCACGGTGCAGGCGCTGCACACGCGACTCGATCCCGAGACGCTGGACGACATCGATCAGCCGGTCGAGTTGGTACTCAACGACATCGGCGCCGTCACGCTGCGCACCAGTTCCACCGTCATCGCCGACCCCTACCGCGACAACCGGGAGAGCGGCGCCTTCATCCTGATCGACGAGACGTCCAACGACACCGTCGGCGCCGGCACCATCACCGAGCCGCGCGAGGTGAAGCTGGGGACCCACTCGCGCAGTGACATCCGTTGGCATCATTCGTCATTGGACCGTTCCTACCGGTGGGCGCGCACCGGCCAGCGGGGCGCCACCATCTGGTTCACCGGGTTGCCGGCGTCGGGCAAGTCGACGCTGGCCGTCGCGGTCGAGCGGGCGCTGGTCGAGACGGGCCAGGTGGCGTACCTGCTGGACGGCGACAACATTCGGCACGGGCTGTCCGATGACCTGGGCTTCTCCGCCGGCGACCGGGCCGAGAACATCCGCCGGGTGGGGCACCTGGCACGCCTGCTGGCCGACTCCGGTGTGGTGGCACTGGCGTCGCTGGTGTCACCGCTCAAGTCAGACCGCGACACCGCCCGCGAGCTGAGCACCGTCGCCAAGCTGCCATTCATCGAGGTTTACGTGTCGACCCCGCGCAGCGAGTGCGAGAAGCGCGACCCCAAGGGCCTGTACGCCCGGGCGAAAGCCGGCGAGTTGCGCGGCCTGACGGGCGTGGACGCCCCGTACGAGCCGCCGGAGAACCCCGACCTCGTGGTCGACACCACCGGCGCCGACATCGACAAGCTGGTGGCCCAGGTGCTGGGGGCCCTCAACGCCCTCCGCTGACGAGGGATTTGTGCACGATTTTTCGCGGTTGGCGCGGAAAATCGTGCACTAAATCCCGCCGTGTCCCCCAATTGGGGGACGCGGAATTCATCCTGCCGGGGGCCCGGCTGGCGGACAGACGCCGCGGGCCTGCTGCGGGACTCTTGAGTCAACACCGGAACACTCCGGGACCGACCTCAAAAGCCCACAGCAGCAGGAGAATTCAGATGAGCATCGTCACCCGCTGGGTCAGCTACTTCATCATCGTCGTCGGCCTGACCGTCGCACCCGGCCTGATCGCGATCGGCCTGGCGACGTCCGCCCACGCCGCGCCGAACACCGGCTCGATCTCGGTGCACCAAATAGTCGCGCACCAGAGCAGCGCGCCCCAGCCCGGGACCCCGATTCAGCACCAGTATCAGCAGCTCCACTGATTCACGTCTGGGCCACCACGAAAATTCGGCGGAACGGGAAGAACGTCGTCCCGTCGGGCTGGGGCGGATAGGCCTGCGCCAACAGCGGGATGATCGCCTGGCGGTACCGCTCCCAGGCGTCGTCGGTGAGCCGGGAGCGGACGTCGGTCAGTGCGGTACCGGTGATCCAGTCCAGCACCGGGGTTTCTCCGGTCAACTGGTGCAGATACGTCGTCTCCCAGGCGTCGACGGTGCAGCCGGCGGTGGTCAGCAGCGCGGCGTATCCCGCCGGGTCGTCGACGACGTTCGTCTCCCGGAACCGGATGTCGGCCAGCGCGTCGGCGAACTCCGGACGCCGGGCCACCTCCCGCACCGCCTGGTGTGACGGCGAGTCGAAGTTGCCGGGTACCTGGAACGCCAGCCAGGCGCCCTTCGGTAGTTGTGTGACCCACCGACGCAACAGTTCGCGGTGCTCCGGAACCCATTGCAGCACAGCGTTGCTCACCACGACGTCGGTGTCCGGCCCGGGCGACCACTCGGCGGCGGCGACCACTCGGGCGTCGACACCGCGGGCCCGTGCCGCCTCGACCATCTCGGGTGAGCTGTCCACCGCTTCGATGACTGCGCCGGGCCAGCGCTCCGACAGCGTCGCGGTCAGATTCCCGGGACCGCAACCGACGTCCGCCACTCCTCGGGGCGCCTGGGCACCGACCCGCGCGAGAAGGTCGTAGAAGGGCCGGCCGCGGTGGTCAGCGAACGCGAGATAGGTATCGGGGTTCCACACATCCCCATCCTGCCGCTGCGCGCTGTCACGTGCCTGACATTCTGATAGGTGATGGACGAGTCAGTGCGCGACCTCTGGCAGTCGCTGGGCCTACCCGGCCTGATCGATGTGCACACCCATTTCATGCCCAAGAACGTGATGGACAAGGTGTGGAAGTACTTCGACAGCGCCGGGCCGCTGACGGGCCGCACGTGGCCGATCACGTACCGCACTGAGGAGCAGCACCGGCTGGAGACGCTGCGCGGTTTCGGGGTGCGGGCGTTCACCTCGCTGGTCTATCCGCACAAGCCCGACATGGCGGCCTGGCTGAACCAGTGGGCCGCGCAGTTCGCCGCCGAGACCCCCGACTGCCTGTCGACCGCGACGTTCTATCCCGAACCCGGCGCATCTGACTACGTGGCCGACGCCATCGCCGGTGGCACCCGGGTTTTCAAGGCGCACGTTCAGGTGGGCGCCTACCACCCGGCTGACCCGCTGCTCGACGACGTGTGGGGCTCCATCGCCGATGCCGGCGTCCCGGTGATCATCCACTGCGGGTCCGGCCCGACGCCGGGCGTGCACACGGGCCCCGACCAGGTCCGCACCGTGCTGGACCGGCACCCGGGTCTCAAGCTGATCATCGCGCACCTGGGTATGCCCGAGTACCGCGAATTCCTGGACCTGTGCGAACAATTCGACGGCGTGCACCTGGACACCACCATGGCGTTCACCCCGTTCATCGAGGAAACCATGCCGTTCCCGCCTGCCGAGTTGCCGCGCCTCGCCGAATTCGGCGACCGGGTCCTGTTCGGCAGCGATTTTCCCAACATCCCGTACCGGTACGCCGAGTCCCTCGAAGTCCTCACCAAGGTCACCCCCGACGACGACTGGCTGCGAAAAGTGCTGTACCACAACGCCGCCAGGCTGTTCGATATCGACGATCGGCGGACGGGCGCCGAGAATCGGGGTTAGCATCCGAACGTGAACAGTCCGCACGGCGATGCGTTCAACCCGCCCGTCCCAGTCCCCGACGTGCCGGGCGCGGATGCCACCGCGCGCGGGCTGCCGCGCCGGGCCGACCTGACCTGGCAACAGAAGCTGATCGTCGATTCCTCGGCCGTGGCTGACCTGGGCCTTCGCACGGCGCTGGCCTCGGTGATCGGCGCCGGCATGATTCCGCGAATGGCGGCATCGGCGGTGCGCAACCAGGCCGGCGACGACCCCGACGCCCTGCGGTTCTACGCCGAGCTGGCGGCCACCAAAGACCCGCAACAGTGCTTCCCGGCACCCAGCCGTCCGCCGCGGGTGTCCACTCGTCCGGCCGGCGCCGTCGCCCAGTGGGTGGCGCGCGGCCAGGTGGAGAACATCTGGTTCCCGAGCAGTTACGACGCCGTGTATCCCGGCCTCCGCGACCGGCGAAGTGGGTATACCCGCAACAACGTCGTGCATGCCCAGCACTGGCGGCACGACGACGGTCCGCGCCCCACGCTGTGCGTGATCCACGGGTTCATGGGCTCGCCCTACCTGTTCAACGGCTTGTTCTTCTCGCTGCCGTGGTTCTTCCGGTCCGGGTATGACGTCCTGCTCTACACCCTGCCGTTCCATGGACCACGGGCCGAGAAGGGCTCTCCGTACAGTGGCTACGGCTTCTTCATGGACGGCGTACCGGGTTTCGCCGAGGCCATGGCGCAGGCGGTGCACGACTTCCGTTCCGTACTCGACTATCTGGAGCACACCGGCGTCGATCGTATTGCCCTGACCGGGATGTCGCTGGGCGGCTACACCTCATCGCTGATCGCCTCTGTCGACGACCGCATCCAGGCCGTCATCCCGAACGTTCCGGTGGTGACACCGGACCGCACGGTCGACGAATGGTTCCCGGCCAACCTGCTCGTCAAGCTGAGCAACCGGTTGGCCCGCACCGACGAGGACCTGGTCGCCACAGCCGGGCAGTACCACTCACCGCTGAATTACACGCCGCTGGTGCCGAAGGATCGGCGGCTGATCATCGCCGGGCTGGGTGACCGCCTGGCGCCGCCGCAGCAGGCCGAATTGCTGTGGGAACACTGGGATCGCTGCGCGTTCCACTGGTTCCCCGGCAATCACATCCTGCACGTCAGCCAGCCCGACTACCTGCGCCGCATGACCAAGTTCATGAGCCCGTTCATGTTTGGCAGCGACCGGCAGGCCGGGCAAGTACGTCCCGCCCGTTGACCCTGCGGGTCCGGCCCTCCCTACTCGAACTGTCAGGCCCTGGCCGCAGACTCGACGGCGGTGCCTGCGCCGAGTCCGGACAGCTCCTCGAGCAATTCCGTGGTCAGCACACCCGGCCGCGTGCCGAGGCCGCCGGCCGACGCCGGAGCCATCGCCGCGAGCAGCGGCCCCTGCCGGCCCGACTCACGCGCCAGGCCCGCCACCGCCGCCGCGGCGGGAGCGTTGGCGGTACGTACCGCGCAGGCCGCGGAAATGGCTGCGCCTGGGGCAAACTCGAGCACCGTCCACAGCTCTGTCGTCGCGGACAGCTCGGCCAGGCATTCCGGCAACCGCTGATCGGCGGGCAGCCCGTAGGCCGTCACGTACCCGTCCTCGTCACGGAATGCGCGCCACGTCTCGCGCGCGCCTTCTGACTTCGGCGCAGGCGCCGCGTCCGTGACAGCGACGGGGACGCCGGCCTCGCGGAGCTGGTCGGCAAGCCGGCGGGCCACCTTCTCCGCGGTGTCCGCGAGCGGCAGATCCGACGACCGCGCCTGCAGCGCAGCAAGATTGGACGCGGCCGACACCGTGACGCTGACCCACGCGCTGCGCTCGTCATCGAGCCGTCGTTCCGTGACGCGCACCGAGTCACACCGCACGCCGTAGCGGTCCACGTAGGAAGCGACGAGAGGCAATGCATCGTACGGGAATTCATCGGCTTCCAGCACCACCGTGACCTGACCGGCCGCCGGCCGTGCGGCGCCGCGACGGTTCCGGCGCCACACCGCGAACCGGCGGGCCACCATGGTGGTGAAGAACATTCCGCGCCACCAGGCGAAGACCAGCAGCACCACGGCGACTGCGATGCCCAGGATCCACTTCTGCGGCGTCGTGTGCCACGGGTACGTCATGGCCGCCGGGATGATCGCCAACAATGCCAACGTGATTCGGGCCGTCATCGGGCGCCGTCCTTTCTTCGGTACGCGACCAGGGCGATCAGCGCGGCGATCGCCAGCACTGCCGCACCGGTGAACGCGATGGTCCGGGGCGTGGTGTCCGTGGGCGCCGGCTCGGGCGGCATGGCCACCGCAACGGATTTCGGCGCCGGGGCTGTCGCCGGCAGGTCCCAGGTCAGTGCCGCAACCGGGTCGACGACGCCGGCACCCACCAGGTTCGACGGCGAGCGCGCCGCACCGTGCGCGGTGGCGGTCAGGCGGTGCGTGACGTCAGCCGCGTTCAGCGCGGGAAATCGGCTGCGTACCAAGGCGGCAACACCAGCGACGTAGGCGGCGGCGTAGCTGCTGCTACGTAACGGGAACAGGTCTCCACGCTCGTTGGGCAGTGCGTTGGCCAAGCCGTTCACCCCGGTCGACGCGACGTTCTCACCTGGCGCCGCGATGCCGACCCACGGCCCGGGGGTGGTGAAGTCCGACGGTTGTCCGGCGGCGTCGAGCGATCCGACCGACAGCACGTACGGCTGCCACCAGGACGGGATGGACACCGACTTCACCCCGGTCCAGTTGCGCGGGTCGGCCGCGTTGCCGGGGTTGTCCAGGGGGTTCGCCTCGCACGACGGGCCGCCGGCGAGGCCGGCCCGATCGTTGCCTGCGGCGGCCACGATGACCGCATCCTTTTCCTGCGCAGCGTATTTCAGCGCCGCGCCCAATTCGGTCTGATCGACCGGCCGGTCGGCGGGCAGGCAGGTGACCGCCGTGATGGCGATGACCTTGGCGCCCAGGTCGGCGGCGTGCACCACGGCGCGGGCCAGCGTCGCCACCGCGATCGTGGCGTGCGCCGCGGCCGGGTCTCCCCCGTTTCCGCGCGGGGCGTAGCGCTCGGACGTCTGACGGATGGCAAGGATGCGGGCGCCCGGCGCGACGCCGGAGAACCCGTCGGCGCCCGGCTGACCGGCGATCAGTCCGGCGACCAAGGTGCCGTGGCCATCGCAATCGGTGAGTCCGTCGGTGTTCTCGACGAAGTCACCGCCGCCCTTGACATTGGGCAACCGCGGACCGGGATGTACGCCGGTGTCGATGACCGCCACCGTCTGTCCGTCGCCGCGGCTGAAGGCCCAGGCGCCCGGCACGTTGAGCAGGGTGTGGCCCGGACCCGGTGCGCCCGGATCGGTGCCGGGCAGCACGCCGGCGGTGACGCATTGTCCGCGCTGCCCCATCGCCGCGACGGGGCCGACGCTGCCCGACGGCGGCGCCGCATGCTCGTCGACGTGCGGCGGCGCGATGGCACCGGCGGCCGGCACCAGCGCCGTCGGCACCACTGCGACGGTGGCGGCGAAAGCGGCTGTCAGGACGGAGATTCCGCGCCGGATGGCCACCATCACCGGTTGATGACCCAGGCGAACAGACCCACCAGGTAGGCCAGCACCGGGATCAGTGATGCGTCCAATGCCGTCGCCGCGAAGCCGACCAGACGACGCATCGGCAGCGAGTAGGTCTGCGGCTCGGCCACCTGGGGGTTCAGGGCAGCCACCACACCGACCGTCACGAGCGCAGCGAGCACACCCAGCGACCACCAGGCGTTGGCGTAGTGGCCGCCGCCGGCGAACAGCGTAAGCAGCACGGCCGCAAGCAGATAGGGCTGGCTCAGCAGCCACACCTTGCACGGCACCGAGTCCCAGATGCGGGCCCGCAGTGCCGTCGCCAGCGCGGCGGCCACGACCACGTACCACGCCCACGGCGACGGGTGGGCCCCGGCCACCAGGACCACCGAGCCGGCGGTCATGGTCAGCACGGCCCCGGCGAGGAAACCGGTCTGGTGTGCGTCGCAGACGCGGACGCGGCGCGGCAGATCGGCCAGCACGGACCGCGGCAGCGCCGACGGCGTCGGGTCACCCGGCGCCGGGATGTTCGGCACCGGGAAGCGCGCCCACAGCGTCGACAACTGCGCGGCCTGGACCATGACGAGCAGCGCGAAAACGATGAGTACAGCGCCGATCACGGCGTTGCCCAGCTGCCAGATCGAAGCGGCGCCGCCGACGATCACGCCCGCGATACCGAGGACCGTCGTCGCGGTGAAAGCCGCGATGGCCTGTCCGCCGACGGTGATGCTGATGATCGACCAGGCCGCGACCGCAGCCGAGCCGAGGAGCACGGAGGCCGGACCGGCCGGGCCGGGGACCGCCAGCGCGAAGGCCGCACCGACCGGCAGCAGGGCCGCGAGGCTCAGGGCCGAGGACATCGCAGTCAGTCGCGGCGACGTACGTGTCAGCAGGGCCGCGGCGACGGTCAGCACCGCCACGCCCACGACGGTGAACAGTCCGGCCGGTTGGCCGGTGCGTACCCGAACGAAAGTCGCCAGCACGGTGGCGAGCACCGCCAAGGCCACGACGCCCCATGCCGCGAAACGCCGGATGTGCGCATTGCCCCAGGGGATTTCGCGGGCGGCGGAGAAGATGGCAGCGGCATCGGCGATGTCCTCGACGATGCGCGGGGCCGGCGGGCCCGCGGGCACGGGCTGCAGCGCCAGCAGGTCACCGTCGACCACACCGACCGTGTCGAGGGTCGCGTCGAGGCTGTACGCCGCGCCGCCAAGCGGGGCGAGTGACAACTCGGCAGAGCCTACGGACTCCGGCGCCCCGTTGACTCCGATGATGCGCCGCACCGCGGGCACGACCTCGCGCAGGGGCAGGCCTACCGGCAGGGCGACGTCGGTGAGTCGCCCGCGACTACCCTGCTCGTCGCCCGCGGCGAGCACCGCGACCCGCACAATCGGCATCGCCGTACTACCAGACGTGTTGGGGGACATTTTCTTTCCGTTCTCCAGTCGAGGTATCGAAGTCTCGGGTCAGGTTCGCCGTGGGGAACCAGGGACCGTCGGGCAGTGTCGCGGTCAACCGCTGCACCGCAGCGGTGACGGCGAGGTCGGTGCCCGGGGTGAAGTTTGAAATCCACGTGCCGTCAGCGGCTTTCACCGGCGCCACGACGACGCGGCCCGCGGCGGTGTCGACGATGCTGACGCCGACCTCGGTGCTGATCCGGTGACCGTCGCGATGATCGCCCGCGACGATCTCCACGTAACTGCGGCCGGGCGCGAACGCGGCCCGCACGACGGCATGCGCCGAAGGCGGGATGCCGAGGTGGTCCATCACGTCGTCCAGCGAGTCGCCGCGGCGCAGCCGTTCGTCGGCCCTGGCTCCGATGTGTGCGGGCATGGCGAATTCGTCGAACCGGGCGGGCGCGCGGCCGGACAAGCCTGCCGTGAGCACCGGCACCAGCGCATCGGGGGACGCGACGGTCAGCGCGGTACAGGTCATCAGGTGCTCGCTGCGTAGGACCGCGACGGTCAGGTCGCCGCTGCGCACGAGAATCCCGCGCAGCATGGCGCCCGATCCGGATACCCATCGCAGTTCCAGCCAGCGCCGGGGCCGGCACACGGCCCGAATCCATTGCGCGACAGCGGGATGGACGGAGCCGTCCCCGGACAGCACTCCCATCCGCGTCAGCGCGGTGACCTGGTAGGCATCGAAGCCGTTCTTGGCGGCGGGGTCGCTGTAGGGCTGCGTGATGGCCAGCACCCACGGAAAACCCCCGGCGCCCAGACGGTCCGCGAGGAACCAGGCTTGCTCCGCGGTGAGTTCGACCGCGGAGACCGGGACTCCGGCGCGTTCCGTGTCATGCGACACGGAACGCGCCGGAACCGTTGGACCTAAACCCACTTGGCGCCTTCGGCGCTGTCGCGCGCACTCATCGACAGCGTGTTGGTCTCGTGGGTGCTCGCCATCGCGCGGTAGGCGTGGACGAGTTCTTCCATCGCGGTGTTCCACTGGGCCTGCCACGCCTGGTAGCTGGTTCCGGTGTCACCCTGCCAGGCACCGGCCAGGGCGGCCTGCTCGCTGGCGATGTCGAGGCCGACGGCGTGCAGGGCACCCGCGTAGGCGGTCATCTCGCCGGCGTGGGCCAGCATCGCCGGGTAGTTGTACATGATCTGGGACATGGGATCTCCTCGCTGCTAGGTATCGGTGTCGGGGTGCGGCGGCTAGACCGAGGTGTAGGTGCCGGCCGCGGCGGTGTCCTGCGCGACGTAGGTGCCGGCCGCGTCGCCCAGGTTGGCCTGTGCGATGTCCAGCAGGGCGTTGACCTTGGCAGCGACCGCCATGAAGCGGACATGTGCAGCCTGGAAGGCGGCCGCCGAGTCACCCTGGTGGAAGCCCTGGGCCGACTGCGCGGCCTGCTCGGCCTGGCCGATGGTGCTGCGCATCAGTGCGGCCTTGGCGGAGAAGGTCGACTCGGAAGCGATCAGCTGGGGGATGTGTGCGTCGAGCATGCTCATGGTGATTCCTCTCGGGGTTCGTCCGAATTCTGTTGGTGGTCAGATCTTTTGGTCCGCAGGCTCAGCGGTTGGCACCGCCTTCCGTATCCCAGCTGCCGGGCAGCATGGGCTCGGTGACACCGCCCCCGAAACCGTTGCCGGTCAGGCGGTTCAGGCCTGTCGCCTGCTGGTCCTGGCGGGTCACCGTGCCGCTGAAGCCAATCGGTCCGGCGCCGCGCGCCGAGGCCAGCACATCGGCGCGTGGCGCCCGGTCCGCGCCGGCGTCGTCCCCGAAGTCCGGATCGACCTCGGAGTTCATGTCCATGTACTCGTCGCGGACACCCCGCTCTTTCGCCGCACGACGGCGACGGGCCCGGCGACGCTCGGTGGCGGCCGCTGCGGCAGCTGCCGCGGCGGCGGCAGCGATACCGGATGCCGGTGCCGGCGCGGTGGCGCCGTCCCGCAGGGTCGGGGTGAAGCCCGGGCCCGGGTCGTCGACGGCCACCGCGTACGCCATCAGCGGCGCCGGGGCGGCCGGTGCGGGAGCCGCGACCGAAGTCGGCGCGGGCGCAGGCGCGCTCGCCGGGGAGGCCGGGGTGGCCGGCACCGTCGGGGCGACGCTGACGACCGGCATCTGGTGGTCGGCAGCCTGCAACTGCGGCGGCGGCGGGAATGCATCGGCGACTTCGGGATCCGGCACGTAGTCGGGTTCGAGCAGCGCCAGCAGGCCCAGGCTGGACAGACCGACGGCGATCAGTGCCGGCCCCCACAACGGCGCCGACAGCATCGCGCCCCAGGTGCCCCAGCCGACGGGCTGGAAGAACGCCTGATAGCCGAGCGCGAAAAGCAGTGGCCCCCAAGTGGTCAGCGCTTCCGACGGGTTGGTCAGGAAGTCGAAGATCATCTGCTGGATCTGGCCCAGCGGATCCTGCAGGAACTTCCAGATCAGATCGCCGCCCGGCAGCGTCTTGATGTAGTTGTACAGATAGTCGGTGATCGCGTTCGACGCGTCCAGCGACGAACCGGCGTCCGCGGCCTGCAGCTGGGCGCCCGCCTGCGTCGCGCTGGCCGACGCGGTGCCCGCCTCGCCGACGCCCGCCGCCAGCATCATCGGTGCCGGCGTGGTCGTCGGGGCCGCCGCCACCGCAGCGCCCGACACCGCCTGGTACGTCCCCATCACGGTCGCGGCCTGCAGCCACATGCGGGCGTAGTCGGCTTCGTTCAGCGCAATCGGAATCGTGTTGATACCGAAGAAGTTCGTCGCGACCAGCGCCGCGTTCACGACGTGATTGAGAGCCAGTTCGGGAAGCGTCGGCATCGCGGCGAGAGCGGTGGTGTAGGCCGCGGCGGCGGTCTCGTGCTGTACCGCGTTGGCAGCGCTGTTGGCGCTGGCCTGGGCCAGCCACGTCAGATACGGCGCGTGGGAGGCGAGGTACTGCTCGGCGCTCGGCCCTTCCCACGCCCCCGCCTGGACCTCACCCAACAACGCGGTGAGTTCGGCTGCGGCCGAGGCGTATTCGGCGCTCAGCGACTGCCAGGCAGCCGCTGAGGCCAGCAGCGAACCCGGACCGGGTCCGCTGGACAGCAGCGTCGAATGGACTTCCGGCGGCAGCGCCATCCAGATGGGGGCGGTCATGTCAGCCCAGGACCGTCACGTACGTGGCGGCGGCTTCGGCGTCGCCCGTCGCGTAGCTGATTCCGGCTTCGGTGACACCGCCACCGGCATGACCGAGCTCGGTGACGCCCTGTGTCGCGACGGCCTCGTGCTCGGCGCCGTGGGCGCTGAGGCTGATCGCCGTCTGCAGCGACACTGGATCCGCGGCGGGCGGGATCACCGCGGTGACAGCGGGCGCGGCCGCTGCGTGGGCCGCGGCGAGCCGAGCGGTGAGCGCCTCGACGGCGGCACCGGCTGCGGTCAGTCCTTCGGGAACGACGCGCAAGGTCATCAGTGGAACTCCCCTCGTTGTGTTCCGGTGGGCCGGCCCGTGATCGGGTCGGCCACCAGCGGATTGATCAGCTGGACGTACGTGGCCTCGTCGCTGTCGCCGAGCACCATGGCCCGACCGGCCGGCAGCCGGTTGAACCGGTGGCCGCGGATGCGGCCGCTGTCCTGCGGGTTGCCGGACAGCATGACGGTGGTGGCCTGCAGCTCGTTGAGTCTGCGCAGCAACGGAGCCGTCATCACCGCGTGGGCGGAGCCGGCGGCCCGGGCGGTGACGATCACGCGCAGACCCAGTTCGGATGCCTGGGACAGCAGCCCCAGCAGTGCCGTCCAGGGCCGCTGGCCGACGAACGGACCACTGACCGCGGGGGCGTCCGGGATCTGGTCGACGTCGTCGATGATCAGGTAGTGCAGGTGGTTGCCCTGCCCGTTCCGGTAGGTCCATCCGCTCAGTTCGGCGGCCGTCAGACCCGCTGGGGGCCTGCGCTTTTCGAGCAGTGCGGCCAGACCGAGCATGGCCGGCGTGACCCGGTCGACGTTGGGCGTGTACTCATTGTCCGGGAACAACGGCTCGTCCACCAGGTGCAGCCTGCGGTCGATCACGGTGAACGCCACCGACTCCGGCGTGGAGTTGTCCCGGACCGTGCGGATCAGGTGCCGCAGCAGGGTGGTCTTGCCGGACTTGGCGTCGCCCAGCACCATCAGCAGCGGATTGGCCGCGAAGTCGACGGTGACCGGTGCCAGGTCCTGCTCGCGCTGGCCGATGACGACCGTCTCGGGGCTGTGATACAGCGGCGCAAGGGTTTCGGGAGCCAGGTCCGTCGGCAGCAGACGTACGGGCGGCGCCGTCTGCCCCGGGTACCGGGCGTTGATGGCGGCGATCGCACCGAGATCCGGTTCGGCGAACAGGAAGTGCTCGGCTGCCATGGTCAGGCCACGGCCCGGCTGGTCGGCGGGGACGCCGTCGGCAGGGCGAGTCAGTGCCGCCACCCCCGGGGTTCCCGCGGACCGCACATTGCTGTCACGCGAGTCGGCCAGCTTGAGCTCGAGCCGCAGACCCAGGCCGTCGCGCATGGCCAGCGGCACCTCGAGCCAGTTCGGCGTCGTGATGACCACGTGGATGCCGTAGGCCATACCGGTGTTGACCATTTCGGTCACCTTGGACAGCAACGGGTTACGAGTGTTGAACATGTCGGTGTTGTCCCGGCTGAACGCATACAGGTTGTCGATCACCAGGAACACGTCGCCGTAGCCGTCATCGCGCAAGTCGCCGTCACCGGCTGCGGCGCGGGCCTGACGGGACGCCAGCAGTTGCTCCAGTTCACCGAAGGTGCGACGGATGCGCTCGGGTTCCAGCGGCGAGGCGACGCTGCCGACGTGGGCCAGCGGCTTGAGCGAACGCAACCCGCCGCCGCCGTAGTCGAGGCAGTAGAACGTGACCGCACGCGGCGAGTGCGTCGCGGCCGCCGACAGGACGAACGTCTGCAGTGCAGTCGATTTCCCGGACTTCGGCCCACCGTGGATGAGCACGTTGGCGGCCGCCGACGTGGCATCGAAGACCAGCGGATCACGGCGCATCTGGAACGGCCGGTCGATCTCACCCAGCGGCCAGCGACCATGGCCGGCGGGAATCTCGGTGCCGGCCAACAGCTCCGGCAGCGCGATCGGCTCGTCGAGCGGGGCCAGCCAGAGGCGCGGCGCCTGCGGGCCGTACTGCGCCAACTGCGCGCCGATGGTGGCGACAAGCTTGCGGGGCGGACGCAGATCCGGCGCCGTATCGGTGACGATGATCGTGTCGGGAGCCGGGGTGACGTGGCCCGCCGGGAACAGCTGTGGCTGCGGAACCGCATGCACGACAACCGCTTTCTCGGCGCGTGGCGGGTCATAGATGCCGTCCACGTAGGTGCTGCGGAACTTGACCGGCACCGCACCCGGCGTGGGGACCAGGAAGCCCTCGCCCTTGTGCTCTGGACCGGCCTCGATGTGGTACGCGTCCTCGACGCCGATGATCTGCCGGCTGATCGACGGGCTCGCGACCTTCAGACCGATGCGGTAGGAGGTGTTCTTGTCGATGTCCTTGATCCGGCCCACGTCCAGCGTCTGCGACGCGAACAGGATGTGGATGCGGAACGAACGGCCCTTGCGGGCAACGTAATCGAACAGCTCGGCGTACTCGGGATGGTCGGCGAGCATCAGGGAGAACTCGTCGGCCACCACCAGCAGCGTCGGGATCGGCGGCAGGTCGTGCCCGGCAGCCTGCGCTGCCTCGTACTCGAGGACCGAGTTGAAGGCGCTGCCCTGAACCCGGCGGCCGGCCTCCATCAGCAGCTGCTCACGCCGGGCCACCTCACCGCGGAGGGTGTCCGCGAACCGGTCGGCCAGCGAGCGCTTCTCGGCCATGTTCGAGATGACGGCGACCACCTGCGGGAAGCCCCTGAAGATGTCGGCGCCGGCCTCGCCCTTGAAGTCGGCGTAGATGACGATGAGACGCTCGGCCGAGTGAGTCGTCAACAGCGACAACAGGATCGACATCAGGGTCTGCGACTTGCCCGAGCCCGTCATACCGATCATCAGACCGTGCGGGCCCATGCCGCCTTCGGCCTCGTCCTTCAGGTCGAACATGAGCGGCTCACCGGTGGCGGTGACGCCGATGGGCACCCGGAGCTCTTCGGCGCGCGAGCGCGGCGCCCACAGGCCGGCGACGTCGAGCGCCGCCGCATCCGGAATCCCCAGCAGTGTGCCGAAGGTGGCCAGGCCGGCGCCCGTGCTCCGGGCCCGGTTCGGGTTGGAGTCCCAGCGGGCGAGGCCGCGGGCCAGGTGTGCCGCGGCGTGCGACGAAAGGTCGTCGGCGACGTCGAAGTACGACTGCCAGCCGGCCGCGGCCCACCGCTCGATGCGGCCATCGGACACGCGCAGCACCGGGCGGTCGGGGTCCGGGTACTCCGGCTGTTCCGTGCCGCGCTGCAGCACCGTGACACCGGCGAGGCCGGCCCGCGGCAGCAGCTCACCGAGGTCGGCGTCGGGATCGTCGACGACGATCAGCAGATGCCGCTGCGGGGTGGTGTCGGCGGCGCCGAAGGGCTGCCGGTCGTCGAGTTCACCGGACAGCAGACCGGCGAGCTCGGGGACGCTTGCGGTCAGGTAGCGGGCCGGGCCGACACCGTCGATCTGGCCGGGAATGTCACTGTGCGGCAGCCACTTCAGCCACGACCATGACTCCGATTCCAGCGCCTCGGCGTCCGCCGTCGCCAGGCCGATCCCGAGCAGCGCCGGGTCGTGCCACGTGACCGCTTGCGCGATCCAGGCCCGCAGCGCGCCGCGCACCTCGTCGGCATCGCCGAGCACGGTGATGCGCGAAACCTTGGCCAGGTCGATACCGCCGGGCACCGCGGGCACCGTCCGCTGCACATCGAGCAGCCCGCGCAATGCGCTGTGCGACACCGGCTCCAGGTCGATCTCCGCCGCGGTGTCCTTGACCTGCAGCACCGTCTCCAAGCGTGCGTCGTGCAGCCCGGCACGCACCACCAGGTAGTCGGCGTCGTGCGGGTCGCGCTCCCACTGGCGGCGGGTGCCCGCGATGGCGGCCAGCTGGTCGGGCGCGGGGTGGGACCACTCGAGGGCGGCGCGCTGCTCGGCAGCCTGGGCCCGCACGTTGTCCCGCACCACCGACAGGTAGCGCAGGTAGTCGGCGCGTTCGGCGTCGACCTCTTCGGTCCGGGTCTTGTTGTCCGAACCGCGGTAGAAAGCGGTGGCGGCCAACAGGAGTACGAAGGGGAAGAACAGCGTCTGCGGCGAGATGACGCGCATGCCGGTGGCCACCAGGGCCACGACCATGCCGACGATCAGAATGACGATGAGGTAGGGCAGCACCCGGCGCAGCAACGACGGCGGCACCAGACGCGGCAGCTCCGGCGGCGGCTCGATGGTGATGACGCTCGCGCGGGTTGCCGGGACGGGCAGCCGGCGCCGCGCTTCAAAGATCAGACGGCTCACGGGTTCTCCCTCACGGCGATTTCGACTGCCGGGCTCGTCCGGGTGGGTACGAGCGCCGGGATCTGCAACGCGTCACTCCGCGACAACGTCGGGCCGGGCGCGAACTGGCCGAGAATCGACCACGGCACCGGCAACGGTGCTGCGGTGAGCCCCAGCGCGGCAGGGGTTTTCCGGTCGGCGCTGGTGGCATCACCTTCTGTGGAGATGCCGTAGCGGACGCCGGTGTCGCTGATCCAGTAGCCGGACAGCGCCGGGGTACCGCCCTGGCCGGTGGCCTGGACGTAGTACCCGGTGCCCGGGGTCACCGCGACGCGCTGCGCGGTGCCGGCCGGGCCGGCCAGGGCCACGGTGTGTTCGTCGGCGGGCAGCGGCAGCGTGGCGCCCGCCAGCAGGGTGAGCGAATTGGTCGTGGCGCCATCATGTTTGGTCCAGCGGGCACACGTCAGCGGTGCCTTGGTGGCGTCGACGACGGCCAGCGGGCGCTCCGGGTACGCCGCGGTGTTGATCGCCGTGGAGACCGGGATGCGGGCGACCTGATCGGCGGACAGACGCGGTGGCTGCTCCAGACCGTACGAGTCGGTGTTGCGCAGGATCGCCGCCACGACCTGTGAAATCGGTTGCAGGCCATCATCGAGCACCGCGTAGTACTGGAGGGAGTGGGACCCGTTGTCCGCCGCACCGTCCGTGGTGACCGCGGTGACCACGGCGCCGACTGGGGCCGCGACCGGCATGGGGTAGGGCGTGGGCTGGCCCGCATTGACGATCGGCGGCGCGGCCAGCGGGGCCGACTCCGGGATCGCGTTGAACAGGCCGTCGGCGACTGCGCGGGGCGTGGGCAGGGCAGTTCCGTTGGCACCCAGTCCGAGTGCGGCCGTCACCGCCCGGTTGTTCAGGTCGACGGCGCTGCGCCTGCCGTTCCACAGCAGCCAACTGCCGCCGTTGACCCCGGCAGATCCGACACCGTCGTTGCGCACCAGCACGGCGTCGCCGGCGCCCAGCGCGGCCGCGCGGGATCCGCCTTCGGCCAGCGGACCGGTGATCACGGTGACCCCGACGACCTCGCCGGTGGCCGCGTCGCACACGGTCCAGTCGGCATCACGAGAAGTGTTGGGCACCATACGTTCCGGGGCACCCGGTATGCCGATGAGGCTGCCGCGCGCGAACTTGTCCAGCTCCCCGCTCGGGACCATCGTCGGGTTGTCCGGGCGACCGGCGATGAGCCGCGCCGAGGTCAGGTTCAGAACGGGGTGCAGTTGGTCGCCCACCCGGGCATACAGCGCGGACGTCTCCCGGTCGGCCAGGATCACGTCGTTACCCGCGACGCCGGCGGGCCGGATCAGGGAGAAGACGAAGCAGCCCGCCAGCGCGGTGACGAGCACCAGGCCGCCGACGAGAACCGAGCGGCTCTGGGTTCGCAACGGGTCGACCAGCATCCGGGTGTCGTGCATGGCCACACCAGATGCGATGCGCCGCCTGAGGAATCGCCAACCGGACACCTGGTGCCGGGTGACGAAGCCCCGGCGGTAGTGGATCTGATCCGGGTTGTCGTTCACCGGGGTACGGGAACTGAAGGTCTTACGGTCGTCACTGCTCACTGTGAAGGCACCACCAGTCCGAGACCACGCAGCAACGGCGCGGCCGAGTTGCTGACGTCACTCGCGGTGATCGTCATGAGTTCGTCGTCGGTGAAGTCGTGCGCGGCAAGGTGATCCAGCCGGTACTCACGTTCTTCTTCGGAGCGCTCCACCAGATTTCGCACGAAACGGCCGTTACCCGCGATGTCCAGGCTGCGGCGCGCGACACCCGCCGCGTCGGGCGTCGTCGCCGTCGCGAGGTGTCCGAACAGCTGCTCCATCTCCTGCTGCGCCGCGGGTTCGAAAACGCTGTCGCGTTTTTCGGCCATGCGCATGGCGATCTCGGTGAGTTCGGTCGCGGAGTAGGACGGGAAGTCGATGCTGCGGGTGAAGCGCGAGCGCAGACCTTCGTTGGTGTCCAGGAACATGTCCAGGTCTTTGCGGTAGCCGGCGATGATCACGACCAGACGGCTGCGGTCGTTCTCCATGCGGGCCAGCAGGGTGTCGATGGCGACCAGACCGAAGTCGTTCTTGGCGCCGGTGGACACCAGCGCGTAGGCCTCGTCGAGGAACAGCACGCCGTCGAGCGCGCTGTCGATGATCGCGTTGGTCTTGGCTTCGGTTTCACCGATGTGCTGGCCGATCAGGTCGGCCCGATGCACCTCGCGCACCGTCTCTTTACGCAGCAGGCCGAGGCCGCAGTAAATCTTGGCGACCACACGGGCGATGGTTGTCTTACCGGTTCCGGGAGGTCCGGCGAACACCAGGTGATTGGTGCGCTGGGCCACGGCAAGGCCGCGCTCCTGGCGCCGAATCGACATGGCCACAGAGCTTTTCAGCCGGGCCACCTGGTACTTGACCTCTTCCAGGCCGATGAACTCGGCCAGCTCGGCCTCCGCTTCGACGAGCAGATGGGCCTTGCGCGACTTGGCATCCGGGTCGACGAAGTCGGCTTCGGTCGGCTCGGTCTCGGGATCCCACGGGTTGTGCCGCGCCTCGATCCGGGCCGCGGTCGTCGGATCGATACCGAAGCTGGTGTCGGTCAGCGCATGCTCGGCGGCGGTGTTGTCGGGGTGGGCGGCGTACAGCTCGGCCAGCACGTCGGTGGCTTCGTCGTCCTCGCCCTGCGCCCGCAGCGACAGCGCCTTGACGAACGTGCCGTCGACGGCGGCGACCGCGACCGGCCCCTCGGGGTCCTCGAGGTGCGACAGCGCCGGCGCGAACATCCCCAGGTGGGCCAGGGCGATACCCAGCGCCACCCGCGCGGCGTGCGCGTAGTTCGGATCCAGGTTGGGGTCGTTGACGATCGGGGTCAGCTGTCGGACGACGTCGGACCAACGGCGGGTGCGGTGGTGCATGGCCACCCGCACCCAGCGCGCCGGCAGCCAGCCCGGCTTGCGGTCGAGCAGCTCGCCCACCAGCTGATCGGCCTCTTCGTATGCGCCGGCACCGGCGAGTGTTGCGGCGTAAGCGAGTTGGAAGCCGTCCCGGTCGGCGGCGCGGAACTGCAGGTACAGACCACTGTCGTAGGTGAAGCCCAGGTCGCCGTCGGCAAGGTCGAGCGCCCGCTGCAACACGCCGGCCGACGCCACCGTCCGCCAGATCGCCTCCACCACGTCGGGCGTTGCCGCGCCCGCGGCAGCCAACCCGGTCCAGGCGTCGCAGTGCTCGCCGGCGATGCGCGTCAAAGTCAGGAAGCCGCCGAGGGCCGCGTCGAGGTCGGCCGGGCGACGACGACCATCGACGCTCAGGCCGAGCGCCAGGCAGCCGGTGGCGAACCGGGTCAGCACGTCACGGTCGACCCGCGATACCCGCTGCGCCGCATCAACATCGGCGACCACTGTGTTACTGCCCGCGCTGCTCGGTCGCACGTGGGTCCTTTCCGTCGTCGACACGCCAGAGGACGATCCACCGCTCATCTGGCGGCCGCCCTAAGAAGGAGTCGGCATCCGGAACGGGTTGGTTCCCGACGGGCCGAGGAACGGGCACTGTGCCGCCGCGCGGGCGCGCCTTGCTGGAAGTGCGCCGCGGCGGATACCGCAAATGTGTCAGTGCCCATGTTGATGTTCGCGGGATATTAGAGTCCCCGCATATCTCCTTAAGTATGCCTAAGCTAACCCCTGCGAAGTTAGCATTGCATAACTTAAGTTGTCGAGACGCACCCCTCCGTCGGAGCAGGTGACGACGCTCACTCCTTAACGGCAGTGACCAGGGTGTTCGAGGCGATCATCGTCGCCGCTTCCGGGTTCGTCGGCACTGGCCGACCTACCGACCGGAAGTAGTCCGCCAGTCCCGTGGCCTCCGCACGCCAGCCGCGCGCGCCGAACCAGTCGGCCGCGGGGGCGATCTGCTCGTTGTAGATCAGCTTGAAGAAGCCTTCCGCCATGTCGTCCCCGGCAGCACGTTTGGCCGCGAACACCTCGGCGGGCATGGGCTTGCCCTCTTCGACCGCCACCCAACTGCCGGGTGCCGCCAGGGCATCGATTCCGGTGAACAAATCGTCCTGCGCCGTCGCCGGTAGATAGATCAACAGGCCCTCGGCGATCCACGCCGACGGGCGTGAGGGATCGAAGCCGGCATCGGTGAGCGCTGTCCGCCAATCGTCGCGCAGGTCGACGGCGATCTCCCGGCGCTCGACCTTCGGTTCGGCTCCGTTGCCGGCCAACACTTCCCACTTGAACTCGAGTACCTGCGGTTGATCGAGCTCGTAGATGACGGTGCCGTCGGACCAGTCCAGGCGGTAGGCACGGGAGTCGAGCCCCGCGGCCAGCAGCACGATCTGGCGGACGCCGGCCGCCGCGGCGCGCTGGAAGTAAGTGTCGAAGTACTTGGTGCGCGCGCCCTGAAAGTTGATGAACGGTTCGCCGAATTCCGGCGTCGCCAGCGGATGTTCCGGCGCCTCGCCGTCCAACACGTCGGCCCAGACGCCGCCGACCGCGCGGGTGAACACCTCGGCATATTGGTCCACCACAAGCGGATTGGGCTTCGCCGCTTCCAATGCTCGCGCCGCGGCAACCATCACCGCAGTCGATCCAACGCTCGAGTTGATGTCCCAGCTGTCATTGTCGGTCCGCACCCGCGCGAGGGTACGCCGATAACGTAGACGCCGACTGGGACCAGACTCAGACCAGCGGGCGCCCGGTGCGGATGCGCCAGTTCAGATCCGTGAGCATCCAGTTGAAGGGGAACCGCCGCAGCGGCCCGGGCAGTACCCGGTTGACCGCCTTGACGAGTTTCATCAGCGAGTTGAAGCGCTTCTGCCGCTTGGCATCCCACGGCAGCTGCATCTCGTCGCGGAAGCGCTGCGGCAGGAAACCCGTCGTGATCAGCAGCGCAATCGCCTCGGACCGGCGTTGCAGCGGGCCCGGGAGCTGCAGCCCCTTCAACCGCGCCGCCGCGATCGGAAACAGGTACTCGCGCACCGTGTCATCGATGTGCACCTGGTCCAGCGACTCTTGCCAGTACTTGTCGAAGGCGGCGCGGTCGGCCGGCCACATCTCGGGCGTCACCTGCAGCGTGGTGCCCATCGTCATGCCCTGCCGGTAGAACTCCTCGGCAGTCTCGTCGTCCAGCTCACCGACCACCAGGCGGTACACGTCGAGCGCACCCTTGAACAGGCACGCGGCCACCCAGAGCTGCAGATTCTTGTCCATCGCGCTGTACTTCACCGGGCTGTCCGCGGTGGAGTACACCTGCCGGTGGGCCGTGTTCACCGCGCTGCGGTACGCCGCCTTCTGTTCGTCGGATCCGAGGATCGCGACCGCGAGGTACGTGAATGTCGTCCGGGCGCGCTTGATCGGGTGCAGGTCGGTCCGGCCACTTTCCACCCGGCTCTCGACGACGCCGTAGCCGACGCCCGGCCGAGCCAGTTGCATGATCACGTTGGCCGGCCCCGCCAGCAGTGCCGCGCCGATCAGCCCGTCGGCGTACTGGACATCGCGCCGCACCCGGCGGCCGGGCGCGCATGCGTTGACCGGCATCTCGACGAGATCGACCGTCATTGGTCACTCCTAGCAAAAGTGAGAACGATTGATTCCTGATATTGCCCGCGGCGCGGTGCAGGTGTCAAGATGGCGAGGTGCCTCAGGTACGCCCGTACCGCGGGATCGACGCGGCAGAACGCCTGGCCCAACGACGGGCCCGGCTGATCGACGCCGGACTGGAGATATTGGGTGCCGCGCCGCCGGCCCCGGAGCTCACGGTGCGGACCATCTGCGGCGGAGCCGGCGTGGCGATGCGCTACTTCTACGAAAGCTTCTCCGACAAGGACGTTTTCGTCGAGGCGGTGTTCGACCACGTGATCGCCGACCTGGCCACCACCACGCAGGCGGCCGTCGCCGCCGCGCCGCTCGACGAACAGAGCCGCGCCGGTATGGCCAACATCGTGCACGCCATCGCCGACGACCCCAGGGTCGGCCGGCTCCTGTTCAGCGCCCAACTGTCCAACGAAGTCGTGGCACGCAAGCGCAACGAATCGACCGTCTTCTTCGCCATGCTGCTCGGCCAGCACGCGGGCGACGCCCTTCGACTCCCCGCCGGGGATCGCCGCCGAGCCAGCACCCATTTCGCGGTCGGCGGCGTCGGACAGACGCTGAGCGCCTGGCTGTCGGGCGAAATCACGTTCACCCCGGACGAATTGATCGATCATCTGGCGTTGTTGCTGGACACGCTCGGCAAGCGGGCCGTCCGCCGGTGAACGGGCCCCGGCTGCGCCGGCCCCGGTCGCCGCTGAACCAGCACATCGACTTCTTCGGTTACTGGGCGCACGGTGGCGTGGCCACCGATCGGAGCCGAGCACTGCCGCGCGGCGCGGCGACCGTGGTCATCGACGTGGGCGGCCGGGATCGGGTCGACTTCTTCTCCGCCGACGGCGCCACCCGGATGCCGGTGGAGCCGGCATTCCTCACCGGGCCGGGCACGCTGTCGTACGTCACCCGGATCGATCCGGGCGAAGCGGTGCTCACCATTCATTTCCGGCCCGGCGGCGCACTACCCTTCTTCGGAATTCCGTTGGCGGACTTGGAGAATTCCTGCGTCAACCTGGCCGACCTCTGGGGCACCGACGCCGCCCTGCTGCGCGAGCAACTGATCGGGACACCAGACTGGCCGCGGCGCATCGCGATTACCGAGGACTTCCTCCTCGCCCGACTGCGGCCGATTTCCCACACGCTGCTGCCGGTACTGCACACCGCCGAACACCAACCGTCGCTCCGGGTTTCCGAGGCTGCCCAGCTGACGGGCCTGTCCCCCAAGCGCTTGATCGCGACGTTCCGCAACGAGATCGGGCTGACCCCGAAAGCCTATCTGCGCGTGCGGCGGCTCCAGGCGGCACTGCGCCTGCTCGATGCCGGCAGCGGCGACGGCGCCGACGTCGCCGCCACTCTCGGGTACTTCGACCAACCCCACTTCGTGCGCGAGTTCCGCGGATTCACCTCGGTCACGCCGACCCAATATGCCCAGCGGCGCAGCGCGCTGCCAAGCCATGTGGGGCTGCCGGGGTAGTCAGCCAACGGCAAAAATATCCAAGCGCCTCGCGCGGCGGACCGGCACCATGAGGGCATGCACCAAGGAGCACAGGCCGTCGCGAACACCGGACTTCTGGTCGCCGCCATCCGCGCCGACGAATCACGCCGCCCCGACCGCCTTTTCACCGATCCATTCGCCGACCGCCTGGCCGGTGAGACGGGCCGCCGGCTGCTCGCCGAAGCCGTCGCCGAAGCCGGGGACCGGCCGACCCGGCAGATCGTGGTGCGCACCCGGTTCTGGGACGAGGCTCTGTTACGCGCCACGCAGTCCGTCCGCCAGGTCGTGATTCTCGCCGCGGGGATGGACGCCCGCGCGTTCCGGCTGCCCTGGCCCGACGGCACCACGGTCTACGAAGTGGACCAGCCCGAGGTGATTGCAGCCAAGGCTGCGGCGCTCGACGGCGAAGAACCGTTGTGCACGCGCGTGGCCGCCGGCGTCGATCTCACCGGAGACTGGACAGAAGCCCTGCGCGCCAATGGCTTCGACAGCGGCCAACCTACGGTGTGGCTGGCCGAAGGGCTACTGCAGTACCTCGACGAAGCAGCCGTCGGCACGGTCTTCGCGCGCGTCGACGCCCTGTCGGCGACCGGTTCGGTGCTGCTGTACGACGTCGTCGGCAAGACGCTGCTCGACGCACAGCTACTCGCAGCGGTGCGCCAGTCGATGGCACGCAACGGCGCGCCGTGGCTGTTCGGCACCGACCAGCCGGGTGAGCTCGCGGAGCGCCACGGGTGGACGGCCGCGGTCACCGATGTGGCCGTGCCCGGCAATGAGTGGGGCCGCTGGTTCGCACCCGCGGTCCCGATGGACGTCCCCGACGTCCCGCGCGGTTACTTCGTCGAGGCGACGAAATCGGTTGTCGCCGAGCATGGCGAGTCTTGATCCTGCGCCCGTCGTCTTGCGCACTCGACCTCTTGTGCGCGTCTGCGGAGACCGCGACTGTGCCGGCAGATCGTCGATTTCACGGATCCGACCGTCTGAATGCACACTCGCGAAGTCACTGAAACACCTCGCGCCCCGACTGTGCATTTAGAGCGCGTCAACCGCGAATCTGGCGCTCTGTGCGCACGCTCGATGCGAACCTGACTGCAATACCACCAGACTCAGTGCGCGGAAGCCACCGCCGGCCGCCGGTCCGCCGCGGTCCTCGGCTCCGTCACGGTGTCGGCCTCGGTGAATTCCTTGGTCCAGCAGGCGAACTCCAGCGTGATGCCGTCGGGGTCCTGGAAGTAGAACGACCGCACATACACACCGGGGTGCACCGTCGGCGACGCCTGCATGGGGCTCTCGTCGTGGTTGAGCACCGGCCCGACCCGCACGCCTTTTTCCTTGAGCCGCTTGCGGTACTCGTCGAACTTCTCCGCGGGCACATGAAAGGCCAAGTGGTTCAACGAACCAACGGCACTCATGAACTCCCCGATGCCGGGCAGCGCCGCCGGCTGCGAGATACCGGGCGCGCCGTCGGGAGCCTGGGCGAACCAGAAGAACGCCACGCAATCACCGTTGCCGGCGTCGAAGAAGAAGTGTTGCCCCATGCCGCCCGGCAGGTCCAGCGACTTCACCAGCGGCATGCCCAGCACGCCCGAGTAGAAGTCGACCGTCCGCGCCATGTCCGCACAGACCAGGGCAACGTGGTTGATGCCGCCCAGCTCGAATTCGGTGTTGCGGTTGTCGGGCTTGATCATCGTGCCACTCCTGACGACAGGGTCTGGTCAATCACCTAATCTGAATCTAACATCAGGTTCAGGTTTGATCAATGACACCTCGAAAGGACGCCACTGTGACCGTCGCGCCCCGCGAGCAGCTGCCCACCGTGCGGGGGCGCCAGACGCAAGCGGCGATCGACAGCGCCGCCCGTGCCGTCATAGCCCGCAAAGGCATTCTGGCGACCACTATTTCGGATATCGCGGCCGAAGCCGGCCGGTCCACCGCGTCGTTCTACAACTACTACGACTCCAAAGAGGCGATGGTCCATGAATGGGCCCAACGCTTCCGTGACGAGGCCCGCGAGCGGGCCCTGCCGGCCATCAGCGCCGAGCTGACCAACTGGGAACGCTCCCACCAGGCCGCCGCCGCGCACTGGGAGACCTACCGGCACCGACTTGCCGAGGTCATCGCCATCTCCCAGTTGGCCATGATCAACGACGATTTCGCGCAATACTGGGCCGAAATCTGCGAACTGCCCATCTCGCTGATCGTGTCGATGGTCAAACACGCTCAGCAGCAAGGGTTCTGCCCGGACGACAATCCCCGGCTTGTCGCGGTGGCTCTGGTATCGATGCTGAACCAGTTCTGCTATACCCAATTGTCAGGCGATGGCGCCACCATCGCGGACGACGAAGCCTGCGTCACCACGCTGGCCAACATCTTCTACCGGACCATCTACCACGAGGGGAATCCGCGGACATGAACAGACCCGGAAGTTCGTCCGCCGCGGGAGTCACCCGAGAGTTCATCGGGATGGACTCGCCGACCGCGCTGCGTGCCGGGTCCGGTGGTCACCCCTGCCAGGGCATCTACTACCGCGGCATGGGCCGCAAGCCCAAGGTGGCGATGATCGCCACGCACTACCAGATCGATTTCGCCGAGCACTATCTCGCCGACTACATGGCAACCCGCGGTATCGGGTTCCTCGGCTGGAACACCCGATTCCGCGGTTACGAATCGAGCTTCCTGCTCGATCACGCGCTCGTGGACATCGGCGTCGGGGTGCGCTGGCTGCGTGAAGTCGCCGGCGTGGAAACCGTTATTCTGCTGGGCAATTCGGGCGGCGGATCCCTGATGGCCGCCTACCAGGCCCAGGCGCTGTCACCGCACATCACCCCGCTGGACGGGATGCGTCCGGCGGCGGGCGTCTACGACCTGCTCCCGGCGGACGGCTACGTCTCCAGCGCCGCCCACCCCGGCCGACCGGACGTGCTCACCAACTGGATGGACGGCTCGGTGACCGACGAAACCGATGCCCTGGCAACCGATCCTGATCTCGACCCGTTCGCCGAGCGCAACGGCCCGCCGTTCTCGCCGGAATTCGTCCAGCGGTACCGCGACGCGCAGGTCGCCCGCAACCACGCGATCACCGACTGGGTGGAAGCCGAATACGCACGCGTCCGCGCCGCAGGGTTCCGGGACCGTCCGTTCACCGTCATGCGGACCTGGGCCGACCTGCGCATGATCGACCCCACGCTCGAACCCACCAAACGCCCGGCCAATCAGTGCTACGCGGGCACTCCCGTGCAGGCCAACCGCTCGGCCAACGGCATCGCCGCGGCCTGCACACTGCGCAGCTGGCTGACGATGTGGAGCCTGCGGCACGCCCAGACCCGCGCCGAGCCGCACCTGGCCCTCATAAACAACCCGGCGCTGGTGATCAACGCCGAGCAGGATTCGGGCGTGTATCCCTCTGACGCACAACGCATCTTCGACGCGCTGGCAACCACCGACAAGACGCTGCACGCCATCGACTCCGACCACTACTTCACCACCCCCGGCGCCCGAAGCGAACAGGCCGATCTGATCGCCAAATGGATCACCAAGCGGTGGCGGTGAACCAGCCCGTACGGGTCCTGGCACACTTCACGCCCGGCCCACGCGTCACCGAATTCCTTGCCCCGCTACAGAATCTGATCGATGTGCGGTTCTGCGCGGCGGACGACGACACGACGTTCTACCGGGAGCTGCCGGAGGCCGACGTACTGTGGCACGTCCTGCGGCCGGTCAGCGCCGAGGATCTGGAACTGGGCGGGCGGCTCAAGCTGGTCCACAAGATGGGCGCGGGCGTCAACACCATCGACGTCACCGCCGCGACCCGCCTGGGCATCGCAGTGGCCAACATGCCGGGCGCCAACGCACCTTCGGTCGCCGAAGGCGCGGTCATGCTGATGCTGGCAGCGCTACGACGGCTGCCCGAACTCGACCGCGCCACCCGCGCCGGCGCCGGCTGGCCCACCGACCCGACGCTCGGCGAGACGGTCCGGGACATCGGCAGCTGCACCGTCGGCCTGATCGGTTACGGCAACATCGCCAAGCGCGTCGAGACCATCGTCACCGCCATGGGCGCCACCGTCGTGCACACCAATACCCGTGGCGCGCAGGGCCACCCCGGTTGGCGGACGCTCCCCGACCTGCTCGCCGTCAGCGACGTCGTCTCGCTGCACCTGCCGCTCACCGAACACACCGAGGGACTGCTCGACGCCGCCGCGCTGTCGGGGATGAAACCGGGTGCGGTGCTGGTCAACACCTCACGCGGCGCCGTCATCGACGAACCCGCGCTGGTGGCCGCGCTACAGAACGGACCACTGCAGGCCGCCGGCCTCGACGTCTTCGCCACCGAGCCCGTCGATCCGGGCAACCCACTGCTGGCGCTCGACAACGTCGTCGTCAGCCCGCACACCACGTGGTACACCGCCGACACCATGCGGCGCTACCTGGCCGAAGCGGTGGGCAACTGCGAGCGACTCGCCGCCGGACAGCAGCTGGCGAACGTAGTGAACGAGGTGCACTTCTAGACACCCGTCCAGTGGGTTACTCTCGGAACCAACCGACCAGTTATTTGGTTGGGTGCGACACACAGCCCACAGCAGGTCACAGGAGGCAACGATGCCCATCGCGATCATGTCCGAGCACAACGATCTGGCCGCTTCGGTCCGATCCCTGGTGGCGCGGGTCGCGCCGTCCGAGGTGCTGCACGAAGCACTCGAGACCCCGATCAGCAACCCGCCGCCCTACTGGGGCGCCGCCGCCGACCAGGGCCTGCAGGGCCTGCACCTGTCGGAAGCCGTTGGCGGACAAGGCTTCGGCATCCTCGAACTCGCGATCACCCTGGCCGAATTCGGCTACGGCGCCGTCCCCGGGCCGTTCGTCCCATCGGCCATCGCCAGTGCGCTGATCGCCGCGCACGACCCCAAGTCGGCCCTGCTGCCCGGCCTGGCCTCCGGCGAGACCATCGCCGCGTACGCCTTGAACTCGGGCCTGACCGCCACGACTCAGGGCGACGGGCTCGTCGTCAGCGGTGAGATCCGCGCCGTTCCCGCGGCCGCGCAGGCGTCGCTTCTGGTGGTGCCCGTCGACGACCGGTGGGTGGCCCTCGACACCGCAAGCCTGCAGATCGAACCGGTCCAGAGCGTCGACCCGTTGCACCCCGTCGCCCATGTGCGCGCCGACGCCGTGCCGGTCGCCGCCGACCGCGTACTCACCGGCCTGAGCCAGCCGCATGCGCGGGCCCTGATCACGACGCTGCTGTCGGCCGCATGCGTCGGCGTCGCGCGGTGGGCCACCGACACCGCCGCCGCGTACGCCAAGATCCGGGAGCAGTTCGGCCGTCCCATCGGTCAGTTCCAGGCCATCAAGCACAAGTGTGCCAACATGATTGCCGAGACCGAGCGCGCCACGGGCGCGGTCTGGGATGCCGCCCGCGCGCTCGACGAGCACGCCTCCGGTGACACCGACTCGGACTACCAGTTCGCCGCCGCAGTCGCCGCCACCCTGGCGCCCGTCGCCGCCCAGCACTGTGCGCAGGACTGCATCCAGGTGCACGGCGGCATCGGCTTCACCTGGGAGCACGACACCAACGTGTACTACCGGCACGCCATCGCGCTGGTCGCCGGATTCGGCCGCGCCGCGGACCACCCGCGCCAGGTCGTGGACCTCGCCACGACCTCGGGCATGCGGTCCATCGACATCGACCTGGACCCGGACACCGAGAAGCTGCGCGCCGAGATCCGGGCGGAAGTGGCTGCGCTGAAAGCACTTCCGAGCGGACCGGAGCGCAACGCCGCGATCGCCGAAGGCGGCTGGGTGCAGCCGCACCTGCCGACCCCCTGGGGCCGGGCCGCAGAGCCGATCGAGCAGATCATCATCGCCCAGGAATTCAGCACCGGAAAGGTGCGCCGGCCGCAGATGGGCATCGCGGCGTGGATCATCCCGTCGATCGTGGCGTTCGGCACCCACAAGCAGCAGCAGGACTTCCTGCCGCCGACGTTCCGCGGCGACATGATCTGGTGCCAGCTGTTCTCCGAGCCGGGCGCCGGCAGCGACCTCGCCAGTCTGACCACCAAGGCCGTCAAGGTCGACGGCGGCTGGCGCATCACCGGCCAGAAGATCTGGACCACGGGAGCCCAGTTCTCGGCATGGGGTGCACTCCTGGCCCGCACCGACCCCAATGCGCCGAAACATCAAGGCATCACGTATTTCCTGCTCGACATGAAGAGTCCCGGCGTCGAGGTCAAGCCCCTGCGTGAGCTCACCGGTAACGCGATGTTCAACACCGTCTTCATCGACGACGTCTTCGTCCCCGACGACATGGTGCTCGGCGAGGTGAACCGCGGCTGGGAGGTCAGCCGCAACACCCTGACCAACGAGCGGGTGTCGATCGGCAGCAGCGAGCCGCCGTTCCTGGCCAGCCTGGATCAGTTCGTGGAGTTCCTGCGGGACGGCGAATTCGACGAACTGCAGTACCACGAAGCCGGCAAGCTGATCGCCGAGGGCCACGCCGCGAAGCTGCTCAACATGCGCTCGACGCTGCTGACCCTCGCCGGTGGCGATCCGATGCCGGCCGCCGCGATCTCCAAGCTGTTGTCCATGAAGACCGGCCAGGGCTACGCCGAATTCGGGGTCGCGTCATTCGGCAGCGACGCGGTTGTCGGGGATCCGCAACAGCCCTCCGGCCGGTGGGACGAATACCTGTTGGCCGGCCGCGCGACGACCATCTACGGCGGCACCTCCGAGGTGCAGCTGAACATCATCGCCGAGCGGCTGCTGGGCCTGCCCCGCGACCCGTAACCACGAGCCGCCGACAGCCGGGAAACCCTCATTTCAGTGCAGAAATGGGGGTTTTCCCTATTGTCCGCGGCTGGTCGGCCAGGTGTACCGTTGACGTAGGCGGAAACATGTTTGGTGGTGATGGCCATGACCACAACAGAGCCGGCCACACGCGCGTCGCGCATCCTGCGGCCGGTCGTCATAGCAGCCGTTGCGATCGCGTTCACGATCCTGCCGACAGCGCTGCGCAGCCCGACCGTCACGCTGCAGGCGACCGGCGAACCGTGCGTCAACGGCATCGTCCCGTGGAATCCCTACGTCGTGAACTGCAACCTGCCCGATCGCAATACGCCCAGGGTGCGCGGCGCGGCTCCCGACGCAGGCGCCATCATCGCGTGCCGCGGCAGGCCGGCTTGTCTGTCCTGGTACGTCAACGGCTACTAGACATCCATTTCCCGTAGCGCGCGCTTGAGGATCTTGCCCGTGGGGTTACGCGGCAACTCGTCGAGGAACACGACCTCACGCGGAACCTTGTAGCGCGCCAAGTGATCTCGCACGTAGGACTTGATGTCGTCCTCGCTGACCGACGCCCCCTCGGTTCTGACGACGAAGGCCCGCAACCGCGCGCCGAAGTCCTTGTCGTCGACACCGATCGCGGTCGCCTCCACCACCTCGGGATGCCCGCTGATCAGGTCCTCGACCTCGGCGGGGAAGACGTTCTCACCGCCGGAGACGATCATCTCGTCGTCACGCCCGCTGACGTACAGCAGTCCACGTTCGTCGAAATAGCCGACGTCGCCCGACGACAGCATGCCGTCGATGATCTCCTTGCCGCCGCCGCCGGTGTACCCCTCGAACGGGAAGGTGGTGCCGACGAAGATGCGCCCGACGCTGCCCTGCGGCACCTCCTTGCCGTTGTCGTCGAAGATCTTCACGCGGACGCCCTTGACCACCGGGCCGACCGTCGCCGGGTTGATCGACAGGTCCTGCGGACGGGCGATGGTGGCGAACGAGATCTCGGTCGACCCATACAAGTTGTAGATCACCGGACCCAGATCCTTGAGCGCCCGCGTCGCCAGTTCGGATCCCAGCTGCGAACCCGACACGAAGACGATCCGCAGGCTCGACAGGTTCGGCTTCGGTGACGTCTTGTCCAGTTCGTCGAGGATGCGCGACAACATCACCGGCACCACCACCATGGCGGTGACCTGGTGCCGCTCGATGTCGGCGAGCACGGTGGCCGGCTTGAACCGGCGCCGCAACACCAACGTGCTGCCCAGCAGCATGGCGATGGTCGAATGCAGGTATCCCAGCGCGTGGAACATCGGCGCGGGCAGGCTGGTGACCTCGCCGGATTTGAACGGCACCGACGACAGCACGCCACCCACCGGGGCCAGCGACGGCGGGGCACTTCGGTTGGCGCCCTTGGGAGTTCCCGTCGTGCCGCTGGTCAGGATGATGATGGACGCCGGCTTGGCGACCTTCGGCGGCGCGAGGCTGCTGGTCCGGGCGATGACATCGGCCAGCGATTCGTCGATGCTGCCCGACGGTTCCGGCTTGTCCGGGTTGTGCCCCAGTGCCCGCAGTTTGCCCAGGGGCGGCTCGGACAGCGCGACGGCGTCGGCGTATTCGTCGTCGTAGATGATGAGCTGCGCGCCCTCGCGCTCGGAGACCTCCTTGATCTGTGGACCCGAGAACTCGGTGTTCATCAGGATGATGCGCGCGCCCACCCGCGCCGCGCCGTAAACCGAGATCAGGAACCACCGGTGGTTGCGGGCCAGGATCGCCACGCCTTCGCCGGCCTGAACCCCCTTGGCGCGCAACGCGTTGGCCGTCGCGTTCACGGCGTCGTCGAACTCCTGGAACGTGATGTCGCCGTCGTCGTCGATGACGGCGGTGCGGTGCGGGGTACGCCGCGCATTGAGCGCCGGGACCATACCGATCTCACCCCAGCGGACGATGTCGGCCAGCATCGCGGCGATGTGCTGTGGCGACTCGAGTTTGAGCGCGCCCGCCTCGAACATCTTCTTCGCGTAGTGCAGTTCGGCGGCGCCGCGGTCGACATATTTACCGACCGACTTCTCCAAAGTTTCCTGAACCTTGTTTGCCACCTGCGACGGCAGGTCAGTCAGCTTCGCCATGAGCCAACCATAGGTGACACCGCGGGTAACGCGGCCGGAACTCTCGCGCCAATTACGATGACTTCATGGGTGACTCGCGGTCCCTCGACGTGGGCGGGCGCGAGGTTGTCGTGAGCAACCCGGACAAGGTGATCTTCCCCGAACCGGGCGTGACCAAGCTCGACCTGGTCAACTACTACCTGTCCGTCGCCGACGGCGCGCTGCGCGGCGTGGCACGACGGCCCATGATCCTGAAGCGGTTCGTGAAAGGCATTGCCCAGGAAGCGATCTTTCAGAAGCGGGCACCGGAGAAACGGCCGGACTGGATCGACGTCGCCGAGCTGAAGTACGCCTCTGGCACCTCCGCGAAGGAAGCCGTCATCGACGAGGCCGCCGGGCTGGTGTGGGCGGTGAGCCTGGGCTGCATCGACTTCAATCCACATCCGGTCCGGGCCGACGACCTGGAACATCCGGATGAATTGCGCGTGGACCTCGATCCGATGCCGGGTGTCGAGTGGCCGCAGATCGTCGACGTCGCCATCGTGGTGCGTGACGTGCTCACCGACTACGGGCTGACGGCCTGGCCCAAGACGTCCGGCTCGCGGGGTTTCCACATCTACGCCCGGATCGAGCGGAACTGGCCGTACAAGCAGGTGCGGCTGGCCGCCCAGACCGTGGCCCGCGAGGTGGAGCGGCGCGCACCGGAGTTGGCGACCAGCCGCTGGTGGAAAGAGGAACGCCAGGGCGTCTTCGTCGACTTCAACCAGAACGCCAAGGACCGGACGGTGGCATCGGCCTACTCGGTACGGTCACGGCCCGACGCCCGGGTCTCGACACCGCTGTTCTGGGACGAGGTTCCAGGCTGCCGTCCGGAGGAATTCACGGTGGCGACTGTGCCTGCCCGGTACGCGCAATTCGGCGACCCGTGGGCCGGGATGGACGACGCCGCGGGCGGCCTGGAGGGGTTGCTGGCACTGGCCGAAGAACTGGGCCCGATGCCCAAAGCGGAGAAACCCGGGGGTGGCGCGGCCGCCGATGGCCGGCGGGCGTCGCAGATGCCGCTCATCGAGATTGCCCGCACGAAGACGCGCGACGAGGCGATGGCTGCCCTCGACGAGTGGCGATCGAGGCATCCCGAGGCGGCGTCTGCCCTGGAAGCCATAGATGTTCTGGTCGACGGCATGCGCGGGCCCAGCTCGATCTGGTACCGCATCCGGATCAATTTGCAGCACGTGCCGGAGGAATTGCGGCCGCCGCAGGAGCCGCTCCTCGCCGACTATTCGCCGTGGGTGGGGTATCAGGGCCATCAGGCGCGCCGTCCGTGACCGTTACCCCGCCGAGACCATGTTTGCTAGCTGGAGCTATCACACTTCTTAGCGATGATTTAGGACTTACTCCCCGGTACCTTAACTTGGGCACATAACTTCGATCTCGAGCCGGAGAAACGACACAGCTGTCGGGCGTTCGGCAACATCGAAGGGAGGCATCACATGGCTATGGTCACCAGCGACTCAGCTCCGACCACCGCTTTCCGCTATGGCAATCCGGCGGTCGCCTGCGGCGACGCCGAGGTGCGCGCCCAGTGCCGCCAACTGGCGACGGTACTCACCGTCACCGGAGTCATCGACGAAACCGATGTGGACCTGGTTGCAGCGCAGGCACGGCGCTGCGTCCTTCCCGAGAAGCCGTTCATCCTGGACCTGAGCGGGGTCACCTCGTTCGCAGTGTCCTGCGTCGAACTGCTCGACAAGGTCAACGACAGCTGCATCGCAGCAGGTAACGAGTGGTCTCTCATCGCATCCCAGCCGGTTTCGACCGCACTGCTGGCCTGCGGCGCAGAGTCCGCCTTCCCGACCGCAACCTCCGTCTCCGAAGCGCTGCACCACTTCTCGGACAGCATGTACGAGCGCCGTCGGTTGCTGCCGTTCCTCACCAAGAAGTCCGCGTAAGACAGGAACTGAACATGTTGATCGATCTCCGCTGGCTGAGTGCCCTGCTCCACCACCGTCGTAAGACGCATCTGGCGACGCCGGCTTTCTGACCGCCTACGACCTCCAACACGGTGCCGACACCAATCTGGTGTCGGCACCGTGCTTTTTGTTGATGTCTCAAGAGCCGAGGTCGACGCGCACGATGGCGCTGTCGTCCCAGACATTCCGGTTCCGGGCCCGCCGCCATTTCTCGCGCAATGGCAGACCGGCGTGCACCTGCGTCACGCCCGGAATCGGGATCAGCGGCACCAGATTCCACTGCCACCCGTAGCGCCGGTGCAGCACCCGGTTCGCATCCGCTGCGGCCGCATCGTCGAGGATCGTCGCGGTTCCCGTGAATACGGTTGCGCCGCTGAGTTTTTGGCCCCGGTAATCACACGCGGTCAGCTCCACTCGCGGATGTGCCCGCAGGCGTGCGGTTTTCGGTCCACGCTTGGTGCGGAACACAATCGAGTTCCCATCAATTGCGAACCACATCGGGGTGTCGACCGGCGCACCGTCCTTCTTGTAACTCCGCAGCAGTGCGTAGCGGGTCCTGCCCAGTTCACTGATGTCCGATCGCTGTGTGTTGGTAGCCATGCGGACAGTCAACGACTTAGAGTTGGCTTCAAGTCAAGCTCTTACGAGGAGTGCCATGGCCACGTTCACCATCGGCGAAGTGTCGGCGCGCACCGACGTCGCCGCGACGACGCTGCGCTACTACGAGCAGATCGGCCTCATCCCGGCACCGGCGCGCGTCGGCGGCCAACGCCGCTACGACGACGCCGTCATCGATCGCCTCAACGTCATCCGGGTGTGCAAGACCGCCGGGTTCTCTCTCGATGAGATTCAGCTGCTGTTCGCGGACGACGCCCCCGGCCGCCCTGCCAGTCGCGCGCTCGCCGAGACCAAGCTCGCCGAGATCGACGCCAAGATCGCCGAACTGCACCTCGCACGCGAGATTGTCGAGTGGGGCATGCAATGCACCTGCCCGTCGATAAGCGCGTGCAGCTGCGGTATCCACCCCGCCAAGCCCGGCGACACCCAGACGGCCTGACCGCCGGGACGTCGCCTGCTGTCAGTGCCCGCCCGGACGAGCCCCGCCGACTTCCGCCGGCAGGGGCGGCGGAAGCGGCGTTGTCGGTACGGGCGCGGGCGCTCCGGTGACCGGTGTGGTCGGCGTGCCCGCCGGCGCAGGCGTGGCGGCCGCGGTTCCGGACAGCGGCCCGCCGCTGCGGAAGAAGGTCATGGGCTCGGACCGGATGGGCTGCGAACCCGCGCTGATGTCAAGCGATTTCGCGCTGACGGTATAGGTGATGCCGTCACTCGTCGCGGTGTAGCCGCCCTGGCCGTCCGCGGCGGCGGCGGCGATCAGCTTCGCGCCGTCGCTGATCCGGACACCGCGATATTGGTAGGTACCGCCGGCGCTCTTGCAGATGGCGACCCGCGACGAGGCGGTGCTGCCGAAGGCCACCGCGGTATCGCCCGTCGGGCAGCGCGCCGTCGAGTCGACGAATCCCTGAGCATCCGTGGCGGGATCGGCCGACGCCGGCGGGCTCCCGGCCAGAACCAGCGCAGCCGCCGTCATGCTCGCAGCCGCGAGCGATGCAGCACGGAAGGCGAAGACCGACATCGCAATCACCAGATCACACCACGACTGGTTCGGCGAGCACCCACACCGCAACACTGGCAAATTGTTAGAGGTTCCACACCCGACGCCACGGGCCGCCGAGTGCCGCGCAAGCGTCGCCGGCCGTCGACGCGTCGGTGAATTCTTGGAAAACTTCAGCTTGATTTATTTACCTTGCCAAGCAAATTGTGCACATATCTGCAGGTCAGACTGTTAACACGAGATTTTGCTCAGCTAGAGGGGTGTGCCGGTATCGGCTACCTTCAGACCGCCAAAGTCCGATCTGTATCACGAACACCGGGGACCATCAATGCAAACTGTCGCTCGCCCAAGAGTTATGCCAGTTCTTAAGTCGTCGCTCGTCGCCGGGATGTCTGCGGTGGTCGTCGCAACTGCGTCGGGCGCTGTCACGCCTCAGGTGACGCACACCAACGTGCCGGCGGTCTATGCTGCGCCGGCACAGGTGTCGACCTACGCCGAGAAGTACTACCTGACGGCCAGCCCGCTCGATCTGCTGGGCCTGCCGTTCCAGGAGTTCTACGCGCTGTACACCCAGGCCGCCACGGTGATCGGCTCGTACATCACCCAAGCCAACACCGCCATCACCTCGGCGCTCGCACCCGCGATCGCGGTGTGGACCCAGGCCGCCCAGTGGCCCACCACCCTCATCAACACGGCGAACAAGGCCATCACCTCGGCGCTCGCGCCGGCCATCGCGCTGTGGAAGACCGCCGCCACGGCGCCCGCCACGCTGATCAACGGCCTCAACAAGGTGATCTCGGGGTTCTGGAAAGGCACCGCCCTCACCACCGCCATCCAGGCGGCGATAACGGTCGTCCAGACGGCGATCCAGCAACTCATCGCGACGCCGGCGGCCATCTTCAATTCGCTCGCCGCGGTCGCGCCCGTCGCAGCCGTCAGCAAGGTCGCCGCGGCGACCCCGCTGGCCGCCACGTCGGCCACCACGTCGTCCACCACGTCGGCCACCACGGCGCCCCAGACCCTGTCGCTGACCGCCAAGCCGGCTGCTGCCACAGAGACGGGCACCACGGATAAGACGTCGCCGGATGCCGGCGCGACGGACAAGACTCCCGCCGCGGCCACCGACAAGAAGACCGACAGCACCGACGGCACCAAGTCCGACGCCAAGGGCACCGACGCCGACAAGACGGGCACCGACAAGTCGACCAGCACCGATAAGGCGGACGACAAGACCGGCGCCAAGGCTGACGACAAGACCGGCACGAAGTCCGACGACACGACCGGTACGAAGTCGGATGACAAGACCGGCAGCAAGGGCGACGACAAGTCGGGCACCGACAAGTCGGCGGACAACACGAGCAAGACGTCGGGCAAGTCCAAGAAGGCCGACAAGTCGAAGACCGGTAAGCACAGCGCTCCCGAGGGTGCCAGCGGTTCGGTCTCCGTGCCCGCAGGTTCGACCGGTGGCAAGCACCGCGCTCCCGAGGGCGGCGGTGCGTCCCACACGTCGGGCACCAACAGCGGCAGCAACAGCGGCGGCAGCGGCCACGACAGCTGACAACCAGCGCAACAACATTGAGGGCTGTGGCTTCGAAAAGCCACAGCCCTCAATGCATTCCCGCCGACCTTCCCGTCGGCGGGGTCAGACCTCAGTAGCCGGGGATCGCCGGGACGAGCGGCGAGGAAGCCAGCTGCAACGGCGCCTGAGCCGTCGTCGCCGGCAGGCCCGGTGTTGGCACCGCGACCGTCGGTGCGGTGAGACCCGGCGCCGAAGCCAACGGGGCGGTCGCCGCACCGAGCGCACCGGGAACCGGAGCCGTCACGGCCCCTAACGTGCCTGGCAGCGGCGCCGTCGCAGCCCCCAACGTGCCCGGCACCGCGCCCACGGCGCCCGGCAGCGGTGCCGTCGCGGCGCCCAACGTGCCCGGCACCGCGCCCACGACGCTCGACACGGGTGTGGTGGCAGCGCCCAATGTGCCCGGAACCGCCCCGGCGACACCCGACAAGTTCGGCACCCCAACGGAAGGCAACCCCGGCGGTGTCACCGGCAGGCCACCGTTCATCAGGGCCGGGATGTTCCCGTTGGCCAGCGCCGTCATGAAGGCGGGGCACTGTGTCTGGATCGCGACCTGCGTGGCGAACCCGGCCAGCGGCGGCGCGATGCCGCCGTTGCCGCTCATCTGGGTTGCCGTGCTGGCCATCTGGCTGCCCGGCTGCACCAGCAGCGGGCAGATCGAAGTACCCACCTCGGCGATGGCGCTGCTGACGGGCCCGTTGTTGCCGATACCGACATCATTGAGCGCGTCGTGGACGACGTCGGCCTGGGCGCGCGGTCCCCACATGAGGGCGGCGGCCACGATGGCCCCGGCCACCACGACGGGTCGCAGCACCGCGGCAGATGTCGCGATGACATCCACCGAGCCGACCTGTGTCCTACCGGTCTTCGGCCGGCCCGGGCGGGCGGCCACCGGTCGTCTGCGGTACGTCACTTCAGTAGTTGCGGTCATCAGCACGCTCCCTGTTCCTGAGTGCTCGGCGCCACACTGGGCACTGATTTCACTTGGGTAACGGTGGGCTACAAAAGTCACAAATACAACACGGAGCGATAACCGTTCGAACCCTATGCGAGTCGCTATCTTGATCTCTGAGACCGGACTGAAATTCTGACTCTTTTTCTTACGAGAGCTTCAACTCAATAGCACCACTTGTCACATCCACCCCATCAACACCTTCCGACACAATTTGGAAGAGGCGTCAATACTGGCCCGAAATCGGTCCACCTCTGAGCCCGCGGCGACCGAATCCACCCGCCGGCGAGCCGGCGAACCAAGCCCCATCAATTGACGCCGGAGTAGGCCTTCCACTGTTCATAGCTAATGGTCAGACGGGTGTGACATACTGCACTTTGGTCAGAAAAGGGGAGGTGATCTCCGCGTGATGCCCCACGCGCGGCTCCTCGCCGCCTCCAGCCTCGTCACAGCAGGCTTGCTGGTGCTGGGCCCCGAAGCCGTCGTGGCGTTGGCCGACACCGACACCGGCAGTTCCAGCACAGGCACCTCGGGCGGTTCGACCACTGGCACCTCGGGCACCACAGGAACCACGACAGGTACGACGACCGGCGGCACGACCACGGGCTCGGACACGTCGACCACAACCGGTGGCAGCACCACCACCGGCTCCACGACCACCGGGTCGTCGACCACCACCGGTTCGACCACGGGCAGCTCGTCGCCGAACCTGCAGACCACCCTCGGCGGCATGGTCGGCCAGTTCACCCGCATCATCCAGCACCCGACCAGCATCATCGGTGGTGCACCACTGACCGGCCTCGTTCCTGGCGTCAAACCCAACCAGGGCGTCCCTGCGCTCATCCCCGGCGCCGCACCGACATTCACCGCGCCCGCCCCCGTCAAGAGCACAGCGCCGCAGCCGTCGGCTGCCGTGACGCCGGACTCGACGGTGACCACCCCGGGCCCCACTGCCGCGGCCACACCGAAACCCCCGCTGGCGCAGCTCCCACTGGCCGTGGCCCAGGTTCCGCTGACCGCGCTGGACCTCGTCAAGACCACCATCCCGACGGTCGTCGACGCGGTGCCGATCCCGGGTCTCGCCGCACTACCCGTCTTCGCCGACGCCTTGATCAATCCCATCGAGACCACCGTCCGGGATTTGGCGACGGCCGCCTCCAACCTGCCGTTCCTGCAGTACACGCCGGGTATGCCCGCCATCGCGTTGCCGCCGGACAACCGGGCGCTCCAGCTGAATGCCCCCCAGATGCCGAAAACCTTTGGCGCAAGCACCGATTCGATGCCGCGAGACATTTCACCGGGCGCTCCGGGCACCCCCGACAAGCCGGTCCCGCCGGTCCGGCCCCGGGACGTCTTCGCCGCCGAGACCCTCCTCGTCGCCTCGAAGGACTTCCGGCCGGGCTATCCGGACTACCTGCGGGCCGCCGGTCTCCGCGAGGTCGCGGCGGTCGCCGTCCCCGGATTCGCCGGCATCATCACCCTCACCGCCGCCGGTGGGCTGATCGGATTCCGCCAGGCACGCGCCACCTCGTCGGCGCCCGCCCGCGCCCGACGATTCGTCAACTAGGTCTGTATCTGCCGGCAGTCACAAGATTTCGGCCGAGCACTCCCCCGGCTGCCCGCCGAACGGGAAGAATTGGGCTCGACCGGAATAACCCGGCTTCCTCAATCCGTTGGGAATCGACGTGACCGAACATGAACTGAGCCCCACCGACTGGGTGCGCAAGCAGACCGAACAGATTCTGGCGCAGGGCACCACCGATGGTGTGCAGATCCTCGATCGGCCGGTGGTCCTGTTCACCACCACCGGAGCCAAGTCCGGCAAGAAGCGTCTCGTACCGCTGATGCGCGTCGAGCACAACGGCCGTTACGCCCTGGTGGCATCCAAGGGCGGCGCCCCTGAGCACCCGTCGTGGTACCACAACGTCAAGGCCAACCCGCAGATCACGGCTCAGGATGGCGACAAGGTCATGGAGCTGACGACACGTGAGCTCGAAGGCGACGAACGGCAGGAGTGGTGGGACCGGGCCGTCGAGGCGTACCCGCCCTACGCCGAATACCAGACCAAGACCGACCGCCTGATCCCGGTCTTCATCGCCGAATAGCGTCCCGCTCCTCCACCGCGAGCAGCCGCCGCGCGGACTGCAGCAAGATGCGGTGGAGTTCGTCGTCGGGGATGTCCTGCAAGTCGGGATCCATCGCACTGCCGTAGACGCCCGAGATGACCAGTGACATGGTCACTCGGGTCTCTATGTCCACGCCGTCCATTCCGAGCACCCGGCGCAAGCGCTGGTTGATGGCACTGCACTCTTCGTGCGAGTTCACCAGGGTGTCGATGGCGGGGTCGCGATAGAAAACCGCCGTCACCCGCCGGTGCCGCACCGCGAGCTCGACGAACCCCGCGATCGCGGCTTCCTGGCGGGCGGGCCCGCTCTCCTCGGCCTCGATCGCGGTGGCCAACTGATCGAGGTCGGCGAACACCGGCCGGATCACGGCCAGGACGATGTCGTCCTTCGAGTGGAACTGGTAGTACACGGAGGCCTTGCTGACCCCGAGGTGATCGGCGATCATCTGCAGCGATGTGCCGTTCACGCCGTGGTCCGCAAACAACGCCAGGGCGGCTTCGATCACCCGCGCACGCGCCGATCCGCGTGGCCCCACCGATTTGGCCAATCCTCGCTCCCTGTTCACCGCCGACCCATGTCGGTCGTCGTGTAGCCGCGGTCACTGCTGTCGCGGCGACGTCACGTGCGTCACAGGCAGTGCCCCGATGTGGGCACCGACCTGCATCAATCAATTCGCTTAACTTGTCTAAGTTTACCTTGGTGGATACGCTGAGTCTGCCGATCGGCAGATTGAAATGTGACACAGCAGCGGGCGCCGCACAAACGGTACGCAGCGTCCCAGCTCAGACGGTCCGCCGCGGCATGTCGAGCAATCGAAGGACGGGGAGGTCAGCATGACCAAGGAGATCGCCGCGTGATCGGCAATGCGCTCAAGAAGGCGTGGATCCCGCTGCTGATCCTCGCCGTGGCCCTCGTCGCCGGCTTCACCGTGCAACGCGTGCGCACCTACTTCGGCCAGAACCCCGTCATCGTCACCCC
>Ga0209051_1000159_pt1 | contig 126836 bp, 106 predicted proteins | sample AraplaCvi_mMS_r2_2_FD_184286 | JGI IMG/M metagenome (GOLD analysis project Ga0209051, IMG submission 184286) | Arabidopsis root microbial communities from North Carolina, USA - plate scrape MF_Cvi_mMS_r2 (SPAdes) (version 2) | ecosystem: Host-associated > Plants > Roots > Endosphere | place...
GGCGGTATTGCAGGTTCGGCAGGAACCGGCGCTTGGTTTTGTTGTTGGCGTGGGAAACGTTGTTTCCGACCATCGGGCCTTTGCCCGTTACGTCGCATACGCGTGCCATGAGGACACTCTTTCTTGAACAGCTGGCACCGGTGCAATCGTGGCGGATTGCAGGTGTTTTGCAGCTTGACCTCGCCAGAAAACGGGTGGCGGTACCCCGGCTTTGCCCGGATGCTCGGCCCCTCGTGAAAGGGGCTATTTCGGCAAAGCCTCGGATTATAGCCCTTTTGGGGCCACCCGCCTAAAGCGTACCGTCCTGCTCGAGGAAGCGCTGGGCGTCCAGCGCGGCCATGCAGCCGGTGCCGGCGCTCGTGATGGCCTGGCGGTACACGTTGTCCTGCACGTCGCCGGCGGCAAAGACGCCCGGAATGCTGGTCATCGTGGCAAAGCCCTGCAGGCCCGAGCGGGTCAGGATGTAGTTGTCCTTCATTTCCAGCTGGCCCTGGAAGATGTCGGTGTTGGGGTGATGGCCGATGGCGATGAAGCAGCCCTTGAGGTCGATCTGCTCGGTGGCGCCGCTCTGCGTGTTCTTGATCCGGATGCCCGTCACGCCTGTGTCGTCGCCCAACACCTGGTCGAGTTCGTTGTGCAGCTTCAGGACGATCTTGCCCTCGGCGACCTTTTCCATGAGCTTGTCGATCAGGATGGGCTCGGCGCGGAACTTGTCGCGGCGATGCACCAGCGTGACCTTGTTCGCGATGTTGGCCAGGTACAGGGCTTCCTCGACGGCGGTGTTGCCGCCGCCGATCACGCACACTTCCTGCTCGCGGTAGAAGAAGCCGTCGCAGGTGGCGCAGGCCGAGACGCCGCGGCCCATGAACTTCTGTTCCGAGTCGATCCCGAGGTACTTGGCGGAAGCGCCGGTGGCGATGATCAGCGAATCGCAGGTGTAGGTGCCGCTGTCGCCGGTGAGCGTGAACGGGCGCTTGCCGAGGTCGACCTTGTTGATGTGGTCGAAGACGATCTGCGTCTTGAAGCGCTCCGCGTGCTCGAGAAAACGCTGCATCAGCTCGGGGCCCTGCACGCCGTGCACGTCCGCGGGCCAGTTGTCGACCTCGGTGGTCGTCATCAACTGGCCGCCCTGGGCAATGCCCGTGATGAGCAGCGGCTGGAGGTTTGCGCGGGCTGCATAGACGGCGGCGGTGTAGCCGGCCGGGCCGGAGCCCAGAATCAAGACCTTGGCGTGTTGGGGAGCGGACATGAGTGGAAAACCTAGGATTTGCGCTGCTTCAGCGTGTACATTTTCAGGGTGGTAGCGATATATGTGGAGTATCACCGCTCGGTTCAACACCGGGTGCACGGTGTTTTCAATGCGCGCGATTGTAGTAATCCATCGGGCCCGACCATGGACGAGCTTGCGCACGCCGTATCAGGGATTGATAAATGTCGATGCTGTCCAATCTTGAGTTGCTGCGGCGCGTTCCGCTGTTTGCCTCGCTCACGTCCTCGCAGTCTGCAAGCATTGCGGATGCGATCATCAAGAAGCGCTTCAAGCGGGCCGAGGTCGTTGTCGAGCAGGGCAAGAAATCCGACGCGCTCTACATCATCCTGACCGGACGCGCGCGCGTGACGAGCGCCGACAACCGCGGGCGCGAGGTGATCCTTGCCACGCTGCATCCCGGCGACTACATCGGCGAGATGAGCCTGATCGACGACGAGCCCCATTCGGCCACGGTGCGCACGGAGATCCAATGCGACGTCCTCATGCTGGACCGGGACGCGTTCGCGCGCTGCCTGCCCGAGAACTCCTCGATGGCCTACAACATCATGCGCGGCCTGGTGCAGCGCCTGCGCCATGCCGACCGCAAGATCGAGTCGCTCGCGCTGATGGACGTCTATGGGCGCGTGGCGCGTTCGCTGCTCGAGTTCGCGATCGACGACGGGGCAGGCAACCTGAAGGTGCGCGACAAGATCTCGCGCCAGGATCTCGCGAAAATGGTGGGCGCCTCGCGCGAAATGGTGAGCCGCGTGATGAAGGATCTCGAGGAGCGCGGATTTGTCCAGACCCAGGACGACGGCTCCATGATCGTCAAGGACCGGCTCTTGTCCCTGGCTTGAGCCGCCGGGTCCGGCGCTTCAGGCGGCCGCACCCTTTTGTTGTAGTGTTCAGGCATCCAGCCGCCGTTTCGAAGGATTGGGTGCCGCGTTTTTCATGACCTATTCGCTCAATACACTTCAATCTTCTTCTGCCGCCGAGGGGCAACCGGTGCGCCTGCGCGCCATGCGCTTCGCCCACGAGATCACGCTGGTGGCGGGCTTTGCGGGGCTCCTGTTCTGGCTGCTGGCCATGCTGAGCTTCACGCCCTCCGATGCGGCGTGGTCGACCTCCGGCACCGGCGGCGAGATCAAGAACTGGGGTGGCCGCATCGGCGCCTGGCTGGCCGACGGCAGCTATTTTCTGGCGGGCTATTCGGTCTGGTGGTGCCTGGCGGCGGGCCTGCGGGCATGGCTTTCGTCGCTGGCCAACTGGCTGCGCGGCGGCGAGGCTGCGCCGGCCGAGCAGCCGGTGCGCGGGCGCTTCAACCGCAGCCGCCTGGCTTTCTGGTTCGGCCTGGTGCTGCTGCTGTGCGCGAGCGCGGTGCTCGAATGGTCGCGCCTGTACCGGCTCGAGTCCCACCTGCCGGGCTCGGGCGGCGGCGTGCTGGGCTACCTGGTGGGGCCCGCCAGCGTGCGCTGGTTGGGCTTTACCGGCTCGGCGCTGGTGGCCATCGCCGCCGGCGTGATCGGCTCGGCGCTGGTGTTCCGCTTCTCCTGGAGCCAGATCGCCGAACGCATCGGCGCGCGGGCCTACTCGCTGTTCGAGTCGCGCCGCGAAAAGCGCGAGATGGCGGCCGACATCGCCATGGGCAAGCAGGCCGCGCGCGAGCGCGCCGAGGCCGAAGACCTGCCGTTCTCGCGCGCAGCGGCCGGCGGTGAGCCGATGGATGCCGACGGCGACGAAGAACTGCGCATCGAGCCGCGCCCGAAGCGCCGCGCGGCGTCGCCGCCGGTGCAGATCGAGCCCGCCATGACCGAGGTGCCCCGCAGCGACCGCGTCGTCAAGGAGCGCCAGAAGCCGCTCTTCAAGGAACTGCCCGACAGCAAGCTGCCGCAGGTCGACCTGCTCGACGCCGCGCAGGCGCGCCAGGAAACGGTCTCGGCCGACACGCTCGAGATGACCTCGCGAATGATCGAGAAGAAGCTCAAGGACTTCGGCGTCGAGGTGCACGTCGTGCTGGCGTCGCCGGGCCCGGTGATCACGCGCTACGAGATCGAGCCGGCCACCGGCGTCAAGGGCTCGCAGATCGTCGGCCTGGCCAAGGACCTGGCGCGTTCGCTCTCGCTGGTGTCGATCCGCGTGGTGGAAACCATTCCGGGCAAGAACTACATGGCGCTCGAGCTGCCGAATGCCAAGCGCCAGTCGATCAAGCTCAGTGAAATCCTCGGCTCGCAGGTCTACAACGAAGGCAAGTCCTTCCTGACGATGGGCCTGGGCAAGGACATCATCGGCAACCCGGTGGTGGCCGACCTTGCGAAGATGCCGCACGTGTTGGTGGCCGGTACCACCGGTTCGGGCAAGTCGGTGGGCATCAACGCGATGATCCTCTCGCTGCTCTACAAGGCCGAGGCACGCGACGTCCGCCTGCTCATGATCGACCCGAAGATGCTCGAAATGTCGGTCTACGAAGGCATTCCGCACCTGCTGGCACCGGTGGTCACCGACATGCGGCAGGCCGCGCACGGCCTGAACTGGTGCGTGGCCGAGATGGAGCGCCGCTACAAGCTCATGAGCAAGCTGGGCGTGCGCAACCTGGCCGGCTACAACACCAAGATCGACGAAGCCAAGGCGCGCGAGGAGTTCATCTACAACCCCTTCAGCCTCACGCCCGACGATCCCGAGCCGCTCAAGCGCGAGCCGCATATCGTGGTGGTGATCGACGAGCTGGCCGACCTGATGATGGTGGTGGGCAAGAAGATCGAAGAGCTCATCGCCCGCCTCGCGCAGAAGGCGCGCGCGGCCGGCATCCACCTGATTCTTGCCACGCAGCGGCCCAGCGTCGACGTGATCACCGGCCTCATCAAGGCGAACATTCCCACGCGCATCGCATTCCAGGTGTCGAGCAAGATCGACAGCCGCACCATCCTCGACCAGATGGGCGCCGAGGCGCTGCTCGGCATGGGCGACATGCTCTACATGCCGAGCGGCACGGGCCTGCCGATCCGCGTGCACGGCGCGTTCGTGAGCGACGAGGAAGTGCATCGCGTGGTGGCCTACCTCAAGAGCCAGGGCGAGCCCGACTACATCGAAGGCGTGCTCGAAGGCGGCACGGTCGATGGCGACGGCGACATGCTGGGCGAGGGTGGCGACGCCGAGAAGGATCCGATGTACGACCAGGCGGTCGAGGTGGTGCTGAAGAACCGCAAGGCCAGCATCTCGCTGGTGCAGCGCCACTTGAAGATCGGCTACAACCGCGCGGCGCGGCTGGTGGAAGACATGGAGAAGGCTGGCCTGGTCAGCGCCATGAGCGGCAGCGGCCAGCGCGAGATCCTGGTGCCGGCGCGCGCCGAATAGCCGGCCCATGCCTGCGCACCTGGGCGTTACCCACTGACAGCCACTTTGCAAAAGCTGCAATAACGTTGCAAAACTTCATGAAGCCCCGCGCATGGCGCAACGCGCAGCGGGGTATGGTCGTGCCGACGCCATCGCTTTTCCGAGGAACCCCAATTGAAAATTCGCCATTGGCTGTTGATCGGCCTCCTGTGTTCCGCCAACGCCTGGGCCGGCGGCCTTGAAAGCCTCGAGGCCTTCGTGAAGACCGTCAAGTCGGGCCGTGCCGAGTTCACCCAGACCGTGACGGCGCCGCCGCGCGACGGGCAGGCCGGCCGCACCAAGACCTCCACCGGCACCTTCGAATTCCAGCGGCCCGGCAAGTTCAAGTTCGACTACCAGAAGCCCTTCGCCCAGAGCATCGTGGCCGACGGCAAGACGCTGTGGCTCTACGACGCCGACCTGAACCAGGTCACGCAGCGTGCCCAGTCGCAGGCGCTGGGCTCCACGCCCGCCGCATTGATTGCCGCGGCACCCGACCTGCGCGCGCTGCAGGCCGACTTCACGCTCGAAGCCGCGCCCGAGCGCGACGGCCTGCAGTGGGTCAAGGCCACGCCGAAGAACAAGGACGGCCAGCTGCAGAATGTGCAGGTCGGCTTCCAGGGCGATGCGCTGGCGGCGCTCGAAATTCTTGACAGCTTCGGGCAGCGCTCGGTGCTCAAGTTCAGCAAGGTCGAGGTGAATCCGGCGCTGCCTGCCAGCGTGTTCGAATTCAAGGCGCCCGCCGGCGCCGACGTCATCAAGCAATAGCAGCCATCGGGCGCACCGCAGGTTTGGCCACCAGTTCGCATCAACCCCTTGCCGAGCGCCTGCGTCCGAAGACGCTCGGCGAGGTCATCGGCCAGCAGCACCTGCTGGGGCCGGGCATGCCGCTGCGCATTGCCTTCGAATCGGGGCAGCCGCATTCCTGCATCCTCTGGGGACCGCCCGGCACCGGCAAGACGACCATCGCGCGGCTGATGGCCGATGCCTTCGATGCGCAGTTCCTCAGCATCAGCGCGGTGCTTGGCGGCGTCAAGGACATCCGCGATGCGGTCGAGCGCGCCACGGCCGCGCGCGACGGCCTGGAGCAGCAGCGCACGATCGTCTTCGTCGACGAGGTGCACCGGTTCAACAAGAGCCAGCAGGATGCGTTCCTGCCGCATGTGGAGTCGGGCCTGTTCACCTTCATCGGCGCCACCACCGAGAACCCCTCTTTCGAGGTCAACTCGGCCCTGCTTTCGCGTGCGGCCGTGTACGTGCTGCAGCCGCTCACCGAGGCCGACCTCAAGCAGATCGTGGCCAAGGCGCAGGCCATCCAGGCGGTGCCGGGCATCGAGGACACGGCCATCGACCGGCTCGTCGCCTATGCCGACGGCGATGCGCGGCGCCTGCTCAACACGCTCGAGACGCTGGCCGTGGCGGCCCGCGCCGAAAAGCTCGGCCACATCACCGACGAGTGGCTGCTGCGCGTGCTCGGCGAGCGCATGCGGCGCTACGACAAGGGCGGCGAGCAGTTCTACGACACCATCAGCGCGCTGCACAAGTCGGTGCGCGGCAGCGACCCCGACGCCTCGCTCTACTGGTTCGTGCGCATGCTCGACGGCGGCGCCGATCCGCGCTACATGGCGCGCCGGCTGGTGCGCATGGCCAGCGAGGACATCGGACTGGCCGATCCGCGCGCGCTGCGGCTCGCGCTCGACGCCGCCGAGGTGTACGAACGCCTGGGCACGCCCGAGGGCGAACTCGCGCTGGCCGAGTGCGTGGTCTACCTGGCGATGGCGCCCAAGTCGAACGCCGTCTACACCGCCTACAACGCCGTGCGCGCGCTCATCAAGAAGGACAGCACGCGTCCCGTGCCGATGCACCTGCGCAACGCGCCCACCAAGCTCATGAAGGACCTCGACTACGGCAAGGGGTACCGGTACGCGCATGACGAGGAGGGCGGCTTTGCCGCGGGCGAGCGCTACCTGCCCGATGGCCTGGAGGGCCAGGTCTTCTACCAGCCCGTCGAGCGCGGGCTCGAAATCCGCATCGCGGAAAAACTGCGCGAACTGCGCCGCCTGAACGGCCAGCGCGAGGAGTGATACGCCTTTTCACCATGCGCGTACGCCATGCATGACTTCACTCGCATACAGCATGGCATGAGCGGGTAAACCCCGGGCAAGGCGCACCAAATCGGCGCTGGTGGGTGCTTACAATCCCGCCCACAAATCAGCCAGCGGCACATGTTGGCTGGTTTTTTGCTTATCAAGCCAAGGTGCCAAACCGGTGCCAAGGTGGGTGAACAGCACCCCGCAACGGTGCAACAAATAGGGAACGCGTTATGGAAATATTGCTGCAGCAGATCATCAACGGTCTGGTCCTGGGCAGCATGTATGCCTTGATAGCCTTGGGCTACACCATGGTGTACGGCATCATCAATCTGATCAACTTTGCGCACGGTGAAGTGCTGATGGTGGGGGCGCTCACGAGCTGGACCATCATCGGGCTCATGAAGGAGTCGATGCCCGGCACGCCTGGCTGGCTGGTCCTCATCATCGCGCTGGTCATTGCCTGCATCGTTGCGGCCACGCTCAACTTCGTCATCGAGAAGGTCGCCTACCGGCCGCTTCGCAACAGCCCCAAGCTCGCGCCGCTCATCACGGCCATCGGCATGTCGATCCTGCTGCAGACGCTGGCCATGATCATCTGGAAGCCCACCAACAAGGCCTATCCCAACCTGCTGTCGACCACGCCCATCGAGGTGGGCGGCGCGGTGATCTCGCCCACGCAGGTCATGATCCTGAGCGTCACGGCGTTCTCGCTGGTGGTGCTGATGTGGTTGGTCAACTACACCAAGCTCGGCCGCGCGATGCGCGCCACCGCCGAGAACCCGCGCGTCGCGGCGCTGATGGGCATCCGGCCCGACATGGTCATTTCGGCCACCTTCATCATCGGTGCCGTGCTCGCGGCCATCGCGGGCGTCATGTACGCCTCCAACTACGGCATCGCGCAGCACGCGATGGGCTTCCTGCCCGGACTCAAGGCCTTCACCGCGGCGGTGTTCGGCGGCATCGGCAACCTGGCCGGCGCGGTGGTCGGCGGCATCCTGCTCGGGCTGATCGAGGCCATCGGGTCCGGCTACATCGGCGCCCTCACGGGTGGCGTGCTGGGCAGCAACTACAGCGACATCTTCGCGTTCATCGTGTTGATCGTCATGCTCACGCTGCGGCCCTCGGGCCTGCTCGGCGAGCGTGTGGCGGATCGGGCCTGAGGAGCAGCACGCCATGAAAAACAGCAAGAACCTCGCGCTCTACATCCTGGGCGTCGTCGCGGTGCTCGCACTGCCGATCTTCCTGCAGAGCCAGGGCAACGCCTGGGTGCGCATCGCCGACATCGCATTGCTCTACGTGATGCTCTCGCTCGGCCTGAACATCGTCGTGGGCTACGCCGGCCTGCTCGACCTGGGCTATGTGGCCTTCTTTGCGATCGGGGCCTACCTGTTCGCGCTGATGGGCTCGTCGCACCTGTCGGAAACCTTTCCGTGGTTCAAGGCCATGTTCCCGAACGGGCTGCACACCTCGCTGCTCATCGTGATACCGCTGGCGCTCGTGGTGGCCGGCATGCTGGGCGTGCTGCTCGGTGCGCCCACGCTCAAGCTGCGCGGCGACTACCTGGCCATCGTGACGCTGGGCTTCGGTGAAATCATCCGGGTGTTCCTGAACAACCTCGACCAGCCGATCAACATCACCAACGGGCCGAAGGGCATCACAGCCATCGACTCCATCAAGTTCTGGGGGCTCGACCTCGGCAAGGCGTGGAAGTTCGACGGCTTCACGATCTCGTCGGTCACGCTCTACTACTACCTGTTCCTTGCGCTGGTGGTGGCCACCATCATCATTTCGCACCGCCTGCAGATGTCGCGCATCGGGCGCGCCTGGATGGCCATCCGCGAAGACGAGATCGCCGCCAAGGCCATGGGCATCAACACCCGCAACATGAAGCTGCTGGCCTTCGGCATGGGCGCCAGTTTTGGCGGCGTGTCGGGCGCCATGTTCGCGGCCTTCCAGGGCTTCGTCTCGCCCGAATCGTTCAGCCTCATGGAGTCGGTGATGATCGTCGCCATGGTGGTGCTGGGTGGCATCGGGCACCTGCCGGGCGTGATTCTCGGCGCCGTGCTGCTGGCCGCCTTGCCCGAGGTGCTGCGCTACGTGGCCGGCCCGCTGCAGGCCATGACCGACGGCCGCCTCGACGCGTCCATCCTGCGCCAGCTCTTCATCGCGCTGGCCATGATCGTGATCATGCTGGTGCGTCCGCGCGGTCTCTGGCCTTCGCCCGAGCATGGCAAGACCTTGCAGCGCAAGGGCGTGGCTTCCGATGCGCCGGTGGCGCCGGGTTCGCTGCAGACCCACGCGCCGGGCATCGAGACGCCCGCCGACGAACTGCCGGGTGCGGCCTCGCGTCCCATGTCGATCAATCCGTGAGCCGAAGGAAGCCATCCACATGACGACAGACACCATCCTCGACGTTCGCGGAATCTCCAAGCGCTTCGGCGGCCTGCAGGCCCTTTCCGACGTCGGCATCACCATCAAGCGCGGCCAGGTCTATGGCCTGATCGGCCCCAATGGCGCCGGCAAGACCACCTTCTTCAACGTGATCACCGGGCTCTACACGCCCGACAGCGGCAGCTTTGAGCTGGCCGGCAAGCCCTACCAACCGACGGCCGTGCATGAAGTGGCCAAGGCCGGCATTGCGCGCACCTTCCAGAACATCCGCCTGTTCTCCGAGATGACCGCGCTCGAGAACGTCATGGTGGGGCGGCACATCCGCACCCATTCGGGCGTGTTCGGCGCCATGCTGCGCACGCGTTCGTTCAAGGCCGAGGAAAAGGCCATTGCCGACCGCGCGCAGGAACTGCTCGACTATGTGGGCATCGGCAAGTTCGCCGACTACAAGGCGCGCACGCTGTCCTACGGCGACCAGCGCCGGCTCGAGATTGCGCGCGCGCTGGCCACCGACCCGCAGCTCATCGCGCTCGACGAGCCCGCCGCCGGCATGAACTCGACCGAGAAGGTGCTGCTGCGCGAACTGATCGACCGCATCCGCAAGGACGACCGGACCATCCTCATCATCGAACACGACGTCAAGCTCATCATGGGCCTGTGCGACCGCGTCACCGTGCTCGACTACGGCAAGCAGATCGCCGAAGGCACGCCCTACGACGTGCAGAAGAACGAGAAGGTGATCGAGGCCTACCTCGGCACCGGAGGACACTGAAATGGCGACGACGACAATGACGAGCGCAGAAGACACAACGACGGCAACGGCAACGGCAACTCCGCGGAAGACTGCGGCCAACGCCACCGGCAAGACGCTGCTCAAGGTCAGCGGCCTGCGGGTCGGCTACGGCGGCATCCAGGCGGTGAAGGGCGTGGACTTCGAGGTCCACGAAGGCGAGCTGGTGTCGCTGATCGGCTCCAATGGCGCCGGCAAGACCACCACGATGAAGGCGATCACCGGCACGCTGCCGGCGGGCGCGGGCACCATCGAATTCCTGGGCCGCAACATCAAGGGCCGCGGTGCCTGGGACCTGGTGGGCGAGGGCCTCGTGATGGTGCCCGAGGGCCGCGGCGTCTTCACGCGCATGACGATCACCGAGAACCTGCAGATCGGCGCCTACATCCGCAAGGACAAGGCCGAGATCGCCAGCGACATGGAGCGCGTGTTCGTGACCTTCCCGCGCCTGCGCGAGCGCAAGGACCAGCTCGCGGGCACCATGTCGGGCGGCGAGCAGCAGATGCTGGCCATGGGCCGTGCGCTCATGGCGCGTCCCAAGGTGCTGCTGCTCGACGAACCCACCATGGGCCTGTCGCCGATCATGTGCGACAAGATCTTCGAGGTGGTCCAGACCGTGGCCGCGCAGGGCGTGACCATCCTGCTGGTGGAGCAGAACGCCAACCGCGCGCTGCAGCTGGCCGACCGCGGCTACGTGATGGAGTCGGGCCTCATCACGATGACGGGCGATGCCAAGGATCTGCTGAGCGACCCGCGCGTGCGCGCCGCCTACCTGGGCGAATAATCGCGCGGGTCAGTCGACCCGGGCGCCGGTCGCCTTCACGACGGCTTCGTACTTGGAGAGCTCGCTCTTCATGAACGCGCCGAACTGCTCGGGCGAACTGGGCACGGGCTCGGCCAGCAGCGTGGCAAAACGGGTCTTCGTTTCCGGTGCGTTCAGCGCCGCCACGAAGGCCTGGTTGAGCTTCATGACCACGTCGTGCGGCGTGCCGGCCGGTGCCACCAGGCCCCACCAGGTGTCGATCGAGAAGCCCTTGAGCGTGTCGGCCACCGGTGGCAGTTCGGGCATGGCGCTGCTGCGCTGCAAGGTCGTGACGGCAATGGCCTTGAGCTTGCCCGAGCGGATGTTCGGCGCCGCCGTGGCAAGGTTGTCGAAGTTGAAGTCGACCTGGCCCGACAGCAGCGCCAGCTGCGCCGGATTGCCGCCGTTGTACGGGATGTGCAGCGCGAAGATGCCGGCCTGCTTCTTGAACAGCTCGCCCGCGAGATGCCCGGCGCTGCCGTTGCCGCCGCTGCCGTAGTTGAGCTTGGCGGGGTTGGCCTTGGCGTAGCGGATCAGGTCGGCCACGGTGTTGATCTTCAGGCGCTGCGCGGTTTCCGCGTTCATTACCAGCACGTTCGGCACGCGCACCATCTGCGTGATGGGCGCGAAGTCGGTCGCTGCGTTGAACGGGATCTTGCTGTAGAGCCATGGATTCACCGCATGGGTGGCGGTGGCCGCGATGCCGATGGTGAGGCCGTCGGGCGCTGCCTTGGCCACGATGTCGGCGCCGATGTTGCCGCCCGCACCGGGCTTGTTGTCGATGATGATCGGGCCCAGGGTGTCCTTTGCGCGTTCGGCCAGCATGCGGGCCGTGACGTCGATCGGGCCGCCCGCGGCATAGGGCACCACGAGCCGGATCGGGCGCTGCTGCTGGGCCGCGGCCTGGCCGGTGGCCAGCAGCGTGGCGCTGGCGAGCAGCGCGAGGAGGAAGTGTCTCGTCTTCATTCTTTTGTGTCTCGGGGGAAGGGAAAGCGGGATCAGGGCAGCGCCTTGTCGGCCTCGGTGGTGAACGCGTCGGCAAAGAACTCTTCATCGGGCAGGCCGGCCAGCGCCACGTAGTCGTGCCTGGCCGAGTCGACCACGATCGGCGCGCCGCAGGCATACACCTGGTGGCCCGAAAGATCGGCAAAGTCTTCCAGCACTGCGCGATGCACGAAGCCCGTGCGGCCGGTCCAGTTGTCCTCCGGCGTGGCGTTGGAAACCACCGGCACGTAGCGCAGGTTCGGCATTTCCCTCAGCTGATCGCGCACCCAGGCGTCCATGTAGAGGTCTTCGGGCCGGCGGCCGCCCCAGTAGAGCGTGGCAGGCCGGTCGATGCGCTTGAACTTCATGTGCTCGAGCAGCGCCTTGATGGGCGCGAAGCCGGTGCCCGAGGCCAGCAGGATCATCGGCTTGGCGGAATCCTCGCGCAGGAAGAAGCTGCCGTAGGGGCCTTCGATGCGAAGGATTTCCTTTTCCTTCATCGCGCCGAACACATGGTCGGTGAACTTGCCGCCCGGCAGATGCCGCAGGTGCAGCTCGATGCCCGTGCCCGGCTCGGCCAGCGTGTGCGGCGCATTGGCCATCGAATAGCTGCGGCGCGCGCCGTCGCGCAGGATGAATTCCACGTACTGGCCCGCATGGAACTGCAGCGGCTCGCCGGCCGGCAGCTGCAGGCGCAGCTTCATCACGTCGTGCGACAGCCGCGTGAGCGCCAGCACCCGCACCGGCATCTTGCGGATCGGCAGGGCGCCGGCCTCGGTGACCTGGCGCGACTCGAGCACCACGTCGCTCTTGGCATGGGCGCAGCAGGTCAGGACGAAGCCCGCGAGTTGTTCTTCGGCGCTCAACGCCTTGCTCTGGTGCGGCCCGAGCTCGACCTCGCCCGAGAGCTTCCTGCACTTGCACGAGCCGCAGGCGCCATCCTTGCAGCCATAGGGAAGGCCGATGCCCTGGCGGATGCCGGCCGCGAGAATGGTTTCGTCGCCATGCACCACGAAATGACGCCCGCTGGGCTCGACGGTGATGGAAAAGCCCGCTTCATGCGGCGCTGCAACAGTCATCGGTATTCTTCGGCTTGTTTCAGCCTGGCTGAAAAGGGAAAGGAACTCGGATTTTGCCTTCAATCAATAGCCCTTCCGGCGCGCTGCCGGCGCGCTTTCGCCGCGAACGCCTGCTGATCGTGGGTTGCGGGGACGTCGGCCAGCGCGTGGCGCGCAGCCTGCGCGGCCGCCTGCAACTGGTGGCGCTCACTTCATCGGGCGAACGGGTGCCGGCTCTGCGGGCGGCCGGCATCCGTCCGCTCGTGGGCAACCTGGACGATCCGGCCACGCTGCGCCGCTTGGCCGGCGTGGCCACCCGCGTGCTGCACCTGGCGCCGCCGGCGCGCGACGGCGGCGCCGCCTGGTGGCGGGACCAGCGCACCACCGCGCTGGCGCGCGCGCTGCGGCTGCGCTCCGTGCCGCTTGCGTTCGTCTACGGCTCCACCAGCGGCGTCTATGGCGACTGCGGCGGTGCGCGGGTGAGCGAAACGCGCCCCGTGCGGCCTGACACCCCGCGCGCCCACCGCCGCGTGGACGCAGAGCGCGCGGTGCGCTGGCTCGGCCGCAGCGCGGGCGTGCGCGCCAGCATCCTGCGCATCCCGGGCATCTATGCGCCCGACCGCGAGGGCGGCACGCCGCGCCAGCGGCTCGCGCGCGGCACGCCGGTGCTGCGGCGCGAGGACGACGTGTTCACCAGCCACATCCATGCCGACGATCTTGCGCGGGCCTGCGTGGCGGCGCTGTTCCGCGGCCGGCCGCAGCGCATCGTGCATGCCTCGGACGACACCGAGCTGCGCATGGGCGACTACATCGACCTCGCGGCCGATCTTTACGGCATGCCGCGCCCGCCGCGCGTGGCGCGCGAGGAAGCCCAGCGCCAGCTGCCGTTGCAGCTGCTGAGCTTCATGGGCGAATCGCGCCGGCTCGACAACACGCGGCTCAAGCGCGAGCTGCGCGTGCGGCTCGCGCATCCGACGGTGCACACCGGTTTGCGCGAAGAAGCAGCCTGAAGCCGTGCCGAGCCTGCCCGCGAAGGCTTTTCATTTTGTCGATGCCGCCAACTGGCCGGCGGTGCAGCAGCAGGGGCTGTGCAGCACCGGCGAGCTGCTGCGGCGCGGTGCCTTCGGCGCTGAAGTGGAAGCCTCGGTGCGCGCGCACCGGCCCGACGGCATCACGCTGCCCGACGGCCGCTACATCCGCGACCAGCGGCCCATGCCGCCCGGCGCGCTGGCACGCTGCCTCGATCCTGGCCTGGCGCCGGCCGACTGGTATGCGCTGCTCAACGGCTGCGTGTTCTTCTGGCTGGACGCCGAGAGGGTGCAGCGCCATCGCGCCGCCCTGCGCGGCCGGCCGCAGGTGCTGCTGACTTTCGATGCGCCTGGGCTGGCCGCCGCCCACGCGAATGTCGCGCACGTCACGCCATTCAACATCGGAAGCGCGGTGCGCAAGGCCGCGCCGCGTGGACTGCGCACGCTGGTGCCGCTGGCGCACTGGCAGGCCGACGGATGGGCATCGGAGGCGCTGCCACAGCGGGCGGTGCGGGCTGCAAGCCATCGGCCGGCAGAACTGGTCTTGCGCGCGGCAGCCGTGCCGGACGCGATGCGCCATGTCATGGCAACAGAAGTGATCGGGGCTGCGTGAAGACAGAGGAGAGGAGTGGTGCCCCGGGGGCCGCAATCGGGGCTCGGCACCGCCGGGCGCCACCCTCACCTTGCAAACGCCGCGGCCATAGCGATCAGTCTTGGCTTGGACGGCAGTGGCCAGTCTGCGCGTCGGGTTCAGACAGCAACGTACTCGACCGCGCCGGTGTCCCCGTCCAGGATCATGTCATAGGGATACCAGTAGATCTGCTCGTCGCCGTAGTCGTCGACATAGCTGTACCCGATGTATGTCATTCCCAGGTATGTGTCTTGAACCTGGATGAAGGTGGCGTATTGCATTCCGTCCGCCCGGGCCAGCTTCTTGTTCGTCTTGTATTTCTTGACCGGCAGATCGCCCTTGTTTGCATGCTTGACGTGGAACGCAGCAATCTTTGCGTCTTTGATGTCCACGGAGACCGTGTGCGGCCCGCTCTTGTCGATGACGTGCTGGCCGTTGCTCTTGAGCTTGTCGCCCACCAATTTCGCGCCATTGTGCTGGTGATGCTTTCCCTTGGCGAAGCTCGCATCGATAAAGCCGAATACGCCGGAAAGGGCGAGGCCGGTGGTCAGAAGGCGTCTTGTGTGGTTCATTTCGATTCTCCTTGCCGAGCTTGACTGTCGCGCGCGGTGCGCGAGTCAGTGCCGGGCATCAAAGTTCTGCTCTGCCAAAGCGAGCCCGGATGTAGGACCTGGGGTGGCGTGTGCGCGGGCCGGCATCCAGCGGAAATCGGGACGTTGAACCCGCGACCACTGACTTGCTCACGACCCGGCCGGCTCCAACGCACCGGTGGCGTGAGTGGGGCAAGAGAAGGGCGGCCGGATTAAAAAAGAGAGAGAGACGATCGTGGCGGCGGTCGAAGCGGCGAATGGATAAACCCCTGCGGGAGGTTTTCAATTTGCGGAACACGTCGCGAAACAGATGCGGGACGGTTGGAGCAATGCTGGCGAAAAAACTATCGCCAAATACGCCGTGTCGACGTGGTGCCCGGGGCCGGAATCGAACCGGCACACCTTTCGGTGGGGGATTTTGAGTCCCCTGCGTCTACCAATTTCACCACCCGGGCACATCCGGAAGGAAGCCCAAAATTATGGCACAGTGGCAATATGAATTGCCCCCACGCTCATCACTTCGTGTATTCGCTGCCCCCCGAGGGGGCGCTCAACGCCCTTTGGGCGGCCATGCGGGCGTTGCCATGAACTATCCGACGATCGAAGACGCCATCGGCAAGACCCCCCTGGTGGCACTGCAACGCATCGATGCGGCCGAGAACGCCAGGCGCGGCAATGTCATCCTGGGCAAGCTGGAAGGCAACAATCCCGCGGGCTCGGTGAAGGACCGCCCCGCGCTCTCGATGATCAAGCGCGCCGAGGAGCGCGGCGAAATCAAGCCCGGCGACACGCTGATCGAAGCCACCTCGGGCAACACCGGCATCGCGCTGGCCATGGCTGCGGCCATCAAGGGCTACCGCATGGTGCTGATCATGCCGGAGGACCTGTCCGTCGAGCGCGCCCAGACCATGAAGGCCTTCGGCGCCGAATTGGTGCTCACGCCCAAGAGCGGCGGCATGGAATACGCGCGCGACCTGGCCGAGCAGATGGTGGCGCAGGGCAAGGGCCGCGTGCTCGACCAGTTCGCCAACGCCGACAACCCGCGCATCCACTACGAGACCACCGGCCCCGAGATCTGGGCCGACACCAAGGGCAAGATCACGCATTTCGTGAGCGCCATGGGCACCACTGGCACCATCACCGGCGTCTCGCGATTCCTGAAGGAAAAGAACCCCGCGGTGCGCATCATCGGCGCGCAGCCGGCCGAAGGTTCGCGCATTCCGGGCATCCGCAAGTGGCCGGCCGAATACCTGCCCAAGATCTACGAACCGAGCCGCGTCGACGAGGAGATCAGCGTGAGCCAGGACAATGCCGAGGAAATGTGCCGGCGCCTCGCGCGCGAGGAAGGCATCTTCGGCGGCATCTCCGCGGCCGGCGCGCTCTGGGTGGCGCTCGAGGTTGCCAAGACGGTCGAGAACGCGACCATCGTGTTCGTGGTCTGCGACCGCGGCGACCGCTATCTGTCGACCGGCGTGTTTCCTGCCTGATCGAAGCCATGGCCCACCCCAAGTTCTGCCAGGCCTGTGCCACGCCGCTCGAATGGATCGCGCTGATGGAAGACGGCGGTCCCAAGGAGCGCCTGCGCTGCCCCTCCTGCGGCCACACGCACTGGAACAATCCCACGCCCGTGCTCGCGGCCATCGTCGAGTACCGCGGCAAGGTGCTGCTGGCGCGAAACGCCGCCTGGCCGGTGAAGATGTACGCGCTGATCACCGGCTTCATGGAGGCCGGCGAAACGCCCGAGGAGGGCATTGCGCGCGAGGTCAAGGAAGAAACCAACCTCGACGTGAGCGCGGCCAAGCTGGTCGGCGCGTACGACTTCCAGCGCATGAACCAGATCATCATTGCCTACCACGTGGTGGCCGATGGCGAGGTGAAGCTTTCGCCCGAACTGCTGGACTACCGCCTCTACGACCTGCCCGACCTCAAGTGCTGGCCCGCGGGCACCGGCTATGCGCTGGCCGACTGGCTGCGCACCCGGGGGCACGAGCCGGTGTTCTTCACCGCGGCGGAGAACGAGGAGCGGCGGCGCGGCTTGAACCTGCCGCCCGAGGAGCCGAAGAATGCAGGTTGATCGCGAACTCGACACGCGGGGCCTGAACTGCCCGCTGCCCATTCTCAAGGCCAAGAAATCGCTCAACGACATGGCGAGCGGCGAGCTGCTGAAGGTGGTGTCGACCGACCCAGGGTCGGTGCGCGACTTCCAGGCCTTTGCGCGCCAGACCGGCAACGAGCTGGTCGAGCAGCAGACGATCGGCAGCGACTTCATCCATGTGCTGAAGAGGCGCTGACCGGAACAAAAGAAAAGGGCCCCGTCGGGGCCCTTCTTCTTCAGAGTTCCAGGCTCTTGAGGTATTCGCGGAACTGCGCACCGACCTCGGGGTGCGCCAGCGCAAGCTCCACCGAGGCTTGCAGGAAGCCTTCCTTGCTGCCGCAGTCGTAGCGGATGCCCTTGTAGGCATACGCGTAGACCGATTCCTTCTTCATCAGCGCCGCGATGCCGTCGGTGAGCTGGATCTCGCCGCCCGCGCCCTTGGGCTGGTTGCGGATCTCGTCGAACACGCCGGGCGTGAGGATGTAGCGGCCCGCCACGCCGAGGCGCGAGGGAGCCTTGTCCGGCGAAGGCTTCTCGATCATGCGATCGACCTTCACGAGATCGTCGCCGATGGATTCGCCCGCCACGATGCCGTAGCGCTTGACGTGTTCGAGCGGCACTTCCTGCACCGCGAGCACTGAAGAACCGAGCTTGCCGAAGGCGGCCGTCATCTGCGCGAGCACAGGTGCGCCGCCCACGGGGCCGACCATCAGGTCGTCGGCCAGCAGCACGGCGAAGGGCTCGTTGCCCACCAGGTGTTCGGCGCACAGCACGGCATGGCCGAGTCCGAGCATGCGCGGCTGGCGCACGTAGGAGCAGGTCATGTCGTCGGGCATGACCGAGCGCGCGATGTTGAGCAGTTCGAGCTTGCCGCTGGCCTCGAGCTGGCTCTCGAGTTCGTAGGCGGTGTCGTAGTGGTCTTCGATGGCACGTTTGTTTCGGCCAGTTACGAAAATCATGTCGCGAATGCCCGCCGCGTAGGCTTCCTCAACCGCGTACTGGATGAGTGGCTTGTCGACAACCGGCAGCATTTCCTTGGGCTGCGCCTTGGTGGCGGGCAGAAAGCGGGTGCCGAAACCTGCAACAGGAAATACGGCCTTGCGGATGCGTGTCGAGGGAGTGGGCATGGACAATTTGGGCGTCTGTTCGTTCAGTTGAAGAAGAAGGTTTGATGGCTCAACGGCGGCATGGAAATGCCGTCGTTGCCATGCTAAACCTTGCCCAGACCCACGTGTGTCAGCCGAGACGCACAAGCTGGTCGCGAAGACGCTCCAGCGTGGTGCTGAAATCGGCCAGGCGCTTGCGCTCCTGTTCGATCACGGCCGGCGGTGCCTTAGCCACAAAGGCTTCGTTTCCAAGCTTGCCGTTCACCTTGAGGATCTCGCCCTCGATGCGAGCAATTTCCTTGCCGATGCGCGCGCGCTCGGCGGCCTTGTCGATTTCCATGTGCAGGCACAGGCGCGCCGTGCCGACCACGGCCACCGGCGCCGCTTCGGCCGCCGCCGACCACGAAGCCTCGTCGTCGAAGACCTTCACTTCCTTGAGCTTGGCCAGGGCCTGCAGCACCGGCGCCGCATCGCGCAGGAAGGCCGCGCCCTCGGCATCGTCGGCCACCGCATAGAGCGGCAGGCGCACCGCGGGCGACACATTCATTTCGCCGCGCAGCGTGCGGCAGGCATCGACCAGCGCCTTCAGGCGCGCCACATGCGCTTCGGCCGCTTCGTCGATCTTCTCGGGCTGGCTCTTGGGGTAGGCCGCGATCATGATCGATTCGCCCTCGCGTCCGGCGACGGGCGCCACCTTCTGCCAGAGCTCCTCGGTGATGAACGGAATCACCGGATGCGCGAGGCGCAGCAAGGCCTCGAGCGTGCGGATCAGCGTGCGGCGCGTGGCGCGTTTCTGCGCATCGTCGCCGGTCTGGATCTGCACCTTGGCGATCTCCAGGTACCAGTCGCAGAACTCGTCCCAGGCGAACTGGTAGATGGCGTTGGCCACGTTGTCGAGCCGGTATTCCTCGAAGCCCTTGGCCACTTCGGCCTCGACGCGCTGCAGCTGCGAGGCGATCCAGAAATCGGCGCGGCTGAACTTCAGGTAGCCGTGCGCCGGTCCGCCGACCTTGCATTCTTCCTTCGTGTGCTCGCGCAGGCCGCAGTCCTGTCCTTCGCAGTTCATCAGCACGAAGCGCGTGGCGTTCCAGAGCTTGTTGCAGAAGTTGCGGTAGCCCTCGCAGCGCTTGCTGTCGAAGTTGATGCTGCGGCCGAGCGAGGCGAGCGATGCGAAGGTGAAGCGCAATGCATCGGCGCCGAAGGCCGGAATGCCGTCCGGAAATTCCTTCTGCGTGTTCTTGCGCACCGCGGGCGCGGTCTCGGGCTTGCGCAAACCCTGCGTGCGCTTGTCGAGCAGTTCGGGCAGTGCGATGCCGTCGATCAGGTCCACCGGGTCGAGCACGTTGCCTTCGGACTTGCTCATCTTCTTGCCCTGTGCATCGCGCACAAGGCCGTGGATGTACACGTCCTTGAACGGCACCTTGCCCGTGAAGTGCTTGGTCATCATGATCATCCGGGCGACCCAGAAGAAGATGATGTCGTAGCCCGTCACGAGCACCGTGGAGGGCAGGTACAGCGCGAGGTCTTCAGTCTTCTCGGGCCAGCCGAGCGAGGAGAAGGGCACCAGCGCCGACGAATACCAGGTGTCGAGCACGTCCTCGTCGCGGCGAAGCGTCTTGCCCGGTGCCTTGGCCTGCGCCTCGGCCTCGTCGTGCGCGACGTACACCTTGCCGTCTTCGTCGTACCAGGCGGGGATCTGGTGGCCCCACCAGAGCTGGCGCGAGATGGTCCAGTCCTGGATGTTCTCCATCCAGTGGTTGTAGGTGTTGACCCAGTTCTCGGGCACGAAGCGCACCTCGCCGGTCTTCACCACGTCGATGGCCTTCTGCGCGATCGACTGGCCGTCGGCGCCGGCGCGCGTCATGGCCACGTACCACTGGTCGGTGAGCATCGGCTCGACGATGGCGCCGGAGCGCGCGCAGCGCGGCACCATGAGCTTGTGCTTCTTCACCTCGACCAGGAGGCCGAGCGCATCGAGGTCGGCCACGATGGCCTTGCGCGCCACGAAGCGGTCCATGCCGCGGTATTTCTCGGGCGCGTTGTCGTTGATGGTGGCGTCGAGCGCGAGGATGCCGATCAGCTCGAGCTTGTGGCGCTGGCCGACGGCATAGTCGTTGTAGTCGTGCGCGGGCGTGACCTTGACCACGCCGGTGCCGAATTCCTTGTCGACGTAGTCGTCGGCAATGATGGGAATCAGCCGATCCACGAGCGGCAGCTTCACGCGCTGGCCAATCAGGTGCCTGTAGCGCTCGTCTTCGGGGTGGACCATCACGGCGGTGTCGCCGAGCATGGTCTCGGGCCGCGTGGTGGCCACGGTCAGCGTGCCGCTGCCGTCTTCGAGGGGGTAGGCAATGTGCCAGAGCGAGCCGTCTTCCTCTTCGCTTTCCACTTCGAGGTCGCTCACCGAGGTCTTGAGCACCGGGTCCCAGTTGCCCAGGCGCTTGCCGCGGTAGATCAGGCCTTCCTCGTAGAGCGAGACAAAAGTCTGCGTGACCACCTTCGAGAGGTCGTCGTCCATCGTGAAGTATTCGCGGCTCCAGTCGACCGTGTCGCCCATGCGGCGCATCTGCTCGGTGATGGTGTTGCCCGATTTTTCCTTCCATTCCCACACGCGTGCCACGAAATTCTTGCGGCCCAGGTCATGGCGGCTGATCTTCTGCTCCTGCAGCTGGCGTTCCACCACGATCTGCGTTGCGATGCCCGCATGGTCGGTGCCCGGCACCCACAGCGTGTTGTCGCCCTTCATGCGGTGGTAGCGTGCCAGGCTGTCCATGATGGTCTGGTTGAAGGCATGGCCCATGTGCAGCGTGCCCGTCACGTTGGGCGGCGGCAGCTGGATCGCGAACGAATCGGCGCCTTCCTTGGGCTGCTGCGTGCCGCGGAAACCGGCCTTGGCGTAGCCGCGCTGCTCCCATTCGGGGCCCCAGTGCGCCTCGATGGCGGCGGGTTCGAACGACTTGGAGAGGCTCTCCAGTCCAGGCTGGGCGGAAGGGGTGGTGGGTTCGCTCATGGGAAATGCAGAAGCGGCGCCTTCGGGGGTGCCGTGGGGACAAGATGGGATAGCCGGCGATTTTACCGGGGCCGCCCCGGGGCAGCCCCACCCCACATAATTCCGGGATGCTCTTCCTGCTCTCCCCTGCGAAATCGCTCGACTACGACACCCCCGTTCCCGCCGAAATCCCCGCCACCCAACCCCATTTCGAAGCCCCCCGCGGCCCCTCGGCCGAACTGATCAGGCTGCTGCGCGAGAAGTCGCCGCAGCAGATATCGGAGCTCATGCACCTGTCGGACAAGCTCTCTGCGCTCAACGTGGCGCGCTACCAGGCCTGGTCCGGCAAGAGCACGCCGCAGAACGCGCGCCAGGCCGCCTTCGCGTTCGACGGCGACGTCTACGGGGGGCTGGACGCGCGCTCGCTCACGCCCGCGCAGCTGGCCTGGGCGCAGGAGCACGTGTGCATCCTGAGCGGCCTCTACGGCCTCTTGCGCCCGCTCGACCTGCTGCAGCCCTACCGGCTCGAGATGGGCACGCCGCTTGCCAATCGCCATGGCAAGGACCTGTACGCCTTCTGGGGCCCGCGCATTGCGGAGCACCTGAACCAGCGGCTGGCGGCGGACCGCACGCCCGTGGTGGTCAATGTGGCCTCGCAGGAATACTTCAGGTCGGTGGACCGGAAGGCGCTCAAGGCGCGCGTGGTCGAATGCGTGTTCGAGGAATGGAAGGGCGACCGCTACAAGATCGTGAGCTTCTACGCCAAGCGCGCCCGCGGCCTGCTCGCGCGCTGGGCGGTGCTGCACAAGGCCGCCACGCCCAAGGCGCTGGAAAAATTCGATCTCGAGGGTTATGGTTTCGACGCCACGGTATCGACAGCCGAAAGGCTGGTGTTCAGAAGGAAGACTTGATATGTCGCAACCGATCAGTCCGGAGCTCCGGGAATGGCTGGTGTCGCAGCTCGCGGCAGGGCATTCGGTGCCCGCGCTGCGCGCCTCGATGCGCGCGGCCGGCTGGCAGGACGCGGCCACCGACCTCGCGCTGGCGCAGCTCGAGGCCGGCTTTCCGCACGTGGAGGTGGCCAGGCCGCGGCGCACCGAGATGCCCGGCCCCGACCTCGAAGGCGCGCCGCTCTACATCGACGCGGGGGACCGCCGCGTGCAGGTGCTGCAGACCATGCGGCATCCGCGCGTGGTCGTGTTCGGCAACCTGGTGTCGCCCGAGGAGTGCGAAGGGCTGATCGCCGCGGCGCGGGTGCGGCTGGCGCGCTCGCTCACGGTCGAGACGCGCACCGGCGGCGAGGTGCTCAACGTCGACCGCACCAGCGAAGGCATGTTCTTCGAGCGCGGCGAGAACGAGATCGTCTCGCGCCTCGAGCAGCGCATTGCCGCGCTGCTGCGCTGGCCGGTGGAGTTTGGCGAAGGCCTGCAGATCCTGCGCTATGCGCCCGGCGCCCAGTACCGCCCGCACTACGACTATTTCGACCCCGGCGAGCCCGGCACGCCCACCATCCTCAAGCGCGGCGGCCAGCGCGTGGCCACGCTCGTGATGTACCTGCAGGAGCCCGGGCAGGGCGGCGCCACCACCTTCCCCGACGTCGGCCTGGAAGTGGCGCCCGTGCGCGGCACCGGCGTGTTCTTCAGCTACGAGGAACCCGACCCCGCCACCCGCACGCTGCATGGCGGCGCGCCCGTGCTCGCGGGCGAGAAGTGGGTGGCCACCAAATGGCTGCGCGAACGCGAATTCAAATGACAAGGGCGCGATGAAGCTGCTGGCCAACGGATTGCAGATCGAGGTCGACGACACCGGCGGCGAGGGCCGCCCGGTGGCCCTGCTCATCATGGGCCTGGGCATGCAGCTGGTCGGCTGGCCGCAGGACTTCGTGCAGGCGCTGGTCGATGCGGGCTTTCGCGTGGTGCGCCACGACAACCGCGACATCGGCCTGAGCCAGGGCTTCGACCATGCAGGTACCGGCAACATCGTGTGGGAGAGCATCCGCCAGCGCCTGGGCCTGCAGGTGCGTTCGGCCTACACCCTGCAGGACATGGCGCGCGATTCGCTGGGCGTGCTCGACGCGCTGGGCATCAGGCAGGCGCACATCATCGGCGCCTCGATGGGCGGCATGATCGCGCAGCACCTGGCCGCCGAAGCGCCCGAGCGCGTGACCAGCCTCGTGAGCATCATGAGTTCCAGCGGGGCGCGAGGCCTGCCCGGACCGCGCAGCGACGTTGCCGCCATGCTGCTGCGCCGGCCCCTGGGCGGCGGCGAGGCCGAGCTGGTGGCGCACAGCATCCGGCTGCTCAGGCTGATCCAGAGCCCCGCCTATCCGCAGAGCACCGAGGCCTTGGCCGAGCGCCTCACCTTCAGCATGCGCCGCGCCTACCGTCCGGCCGGCATGTTCCGCCAGATGCTCGCGATTGGCGCCGACGCGCGCCGCCCCGAAGTGCTGCCGCGCATCAAGTGCCCGACGCTGGTGCTGCACGGCGAGGCCGACGCGCTGGTGCCGATGGCGTGCGGGCTGGACACCGCCAAGCGCATTCCGGGCGCGAAGTTCGTCAGCATTCCCGGCATGGGCCATGACCTGCCGCCCGAGGTGTGTGCCATCCTCGCCCACCACATCGCGCCGTTCCTGCATGCGGCCGAAGAACACCACAAGCCATGAGCCTCGACAACATCCCCCCCGCCAACCCCAACACGCCCGAGCAGTCGCAGCTGGGCCGCGCCTCGGCCTATGCCGACCGGTACGACCCTTCCTTGCTCTTTCCGATTGCGCGCAGCACCCAGCGCGAAGCCATGGGCATCGCCGCCGGCGCGCTGCCCTTCTTCGGCGCCGATCTCTGGACCGCGTTCGAGGTGAGCTGGCTCAACCTGCGCGGCAAGCCCCAGCTGGCCATCGCGCACTTCACCATTCCCTGCGAAACGCCCAACATCATCGAGAGCAAGTCGTTCAAGCTGTACCTCAACAGCTTCAACAGCACCGCCTTCGCGGGCGTCGAGGCCGTGCGCGACCGACTGCGGGCCGACCTGTCCGAGGCGCTCTGGCGCGGCAGCGACCAGTCCGCCGGCATCGGCGTGAAACTGCTGGCACCCGACATGTTCGACCGCGAGCCGGTGCACGAACTCGACGGACTCGACCTCGACCGGCTCGACATCGAGTGCACCCACTACCAGCCCGCGCCCGAGCTGCTGTCGAGCGACACCACCCAGCCGCCGGTGAACGAAACGCTCACCAGCCGCCTGCTCAAGAGCAACTGCCTCGTCACCGGCCAGCCCGACTGGGGCAGCGTGCAGATCCGCTACAGCGGCCCGGCTATCGACCAGGCCGGCCTGCTCGCGTACATCGTGAGCTTTCGCAACCACAACGAGTTTCACGAGCCTTGCGTGGAGCGCATGTTCACCGACATCTGGCGCCGCTGCCAGCCCAACAAGCTCGCGGTGTATGCGCGCTACACGCGGCGCGGCGGGCTCGACATCAATCCGTTCCGCACCAGCTGGCCGCAGGCGCTGCCGCCGAACATCCGCACCGCGCGGCAATAAGGGACGAGGGCGCCGCCGAAGCCCCTCTTCGGAAATCCGGAACCCGCAGCCCGGCCCCTGTGGCATTCTGGAACCGCCCGCGACACTGCGGGCGGATTTCCGGAGCGGACACACATGGTTGAAGGAAAAGTAGTCGTCGTCACCGGCGCGGGCGGCGGCATCGGGCGCGACATCGCGCTGGCCATGGCGAGCCATGGCGCGAGGGTGGTGGTGAACGACATCGGCGCCGCGCTCGACGGCGCGGGCGGCAGCGCCGGCCCGGCGCAGCAGGTGGTCGACGAGATCCGCGCCGCGGGCGGCCAGGCCGTGCCCAACACCGACAGCGTGGCCGATGCGGCCAGCGCGGCGCGCATCGTCGAATGCGCGGTCGAGAGCTTCGGCCGCATCGATGCCGTGGTGAACAACGCCGGCATCCTGCGCGACCGCTTCTTCCACAAGATGTCGGTCGACGAGTGGGACGCCGTGATCAAGGTGCACCTGTACGGCGCCTACTACGTGAGCCGCGCGGCCGCCACGCACTTCAAGGAACAGAACTCGGGCGCGCTGGTGCACATGACCTCGACCTCGGGCCTCATCGGCAACTACGGCCAGGCCAACTATGCGGCGGCCAAGCTCGGCATCGTGGCGCTGTCGAAGTCGATCGCGCTCGACATGCTCAAGTTCAACGTGCGCTCCAACTGCATCGCGCCCTTCGCCTGGAGCCGCATGATCGGCGCCATTCCCACCGACACCGACGAGCAGCGCGCCCGCGTCGACAAGATCAAGCAGATGACGCCGGCCAAGGTGGCGCCGCTCGCGGTGTACCTGGCAAGCGATGCGGCCGGCGCGGTCAACGGCCAGATCTTCTCGGTGCGCAACAACGAGATCTCGCTCATCAGCCAGCCGCGGCCGGTGCGCTCCATCCACCGCTCCGAAGGCTGGACGCCCGAGAGCATTGCCGAGCACGCCATGCCCGCGATGCGCGCGAGCTTCCATCCGCTGGACCGTTCGGCCGACGTGTTCAGCTGGGATCCGGTCTGAGGGCCTGAGGACAAACCCGAAAGAGAGTACGCAGGACGCCATTCGCCGGACAATGCGCGTTTCCTTCCTCTTTGGTGCGCACGCCCGGTGAACCTGCATTTCGACCTGTTCGACCTGAAACTGTTCGTCTACGTGGCGGACGCGCGCAGCCTCACGCGCGGCGCCGAGAAGGCCTGCATCTCGCTGGCGGCCGCATCCACGCGCATCAAGCAGATGGAAGAGGCTGTGGGCGGCAAGCTGCTGCACCGCAGCGCGCAGGGCGTGAGCCTCACGGCCGCCGGGCAGGCGGTGCTCTACCACGCCAAGCGCGTGATGCAGCAGATGGAGCACCTGCGCTGCGACATGCAGGACTTCGGCAAGGGCATCAAGGGCCATGTGCGCGTGTTCGCCAACACCACCTCGATCACCGAATACCTGCCCCAGAAGCTGGCCGGTTTTCTGACGCAGCATCCCGCGGTGCAGGTGGACCTGCGCGAATACCTCAGCGAGGAGATCGTGCGCGCCGTGGCCGACGGCGAGGCCGACATCGGCATCCTGGCCGGCGACGTGCACACCGGCGAGCTCGATGCGCGCCCCTTCGGCCGCAACCAGTTGGTGCTGGTGGTGCCCGCCGCGCACCATCTGGCGGGTGCGCCCTCGGTGGCCTTTGCCGACACGCTCGACGAGCAGCACGTGGGCCTGCACCACGGCAGCGCCATCCACCGCTTTTTGCAGCGCCGGGCCGAACTGGCCGGCCGCGGCTTCAACCCGCGCATCCAGGTCAGCAGCTTCGAGGCGATCTGCCTGATGATCGAGGCGGGCGTGGGGGTGGGTGTGCTGCCGGCCTCGTCGGCGCAGCGGCTGTCGCTGGCGATGCGCATCGCGACCGTGGCGCTCAGCGATGCCTGGGCCGAGCGCGAGCTCAAGCTCATCGCGCGCAGCCGCGAGCAGCTGCCGGCCTCGGCGCGCGAGCTGTTCGACCATCTCGTCATGTCCTGAAGAAGAAGGCGCGCAGGCCATGTCCGCCGACCTGAAGTCGCTGCGCCTGTTCGTGGCCGTGGCCGACCACGGCAGCATCAGCGAAGGCGCCAAGCGCTGCCACATCGCGCTCGCGGCCGCGAGCAAGCGCATCTCCGACCTGGAAGCCCGCGCGCGGCTGCCGCTGCTGGTGCGCCATGCGCGCGGCGTGACGCTCACTTCGGCGGGCCATGGCCTGCTGCTGCATGCGCGCGCCGTGCTCTCGGCCATGGACCGGCTGGGCGCCGAGCTCGACGACTTCCAGAACGGCGTGGCGGGCGTGGTCAGCATCACGGCCAACGCGTCCACCATCGCGCAGTTCCTGCCCGCGCAGATCGGCTCCTTCCTGCGGCTGCATCCGGTGCTCAAGATCGACCTGCAGGAGCGCGCCAGCACCGAGGTCGTGAAGGCCGTGCAGGCCGGCCTGGCCGACATCGGCGTGATCGAGGGCCACACGCCCGCCGAAATGCTCGAATGCCTGCCCTACCGCAGCGATGAACTGGCCGTGGTGGTGGCGCGCGACCATCCGCTGGCCAGGCGCAAGCGCATCGGCGTGGACGAGGTGCTGCGGCACGACCATATCGTGGTGCGCGAAGGCACGGCGCTGCACCGCGTGCTGCTGAACGCGGCGCTGGAGGCGCAGGCGCCGCTCAAGGTGCGCATGCAGGTGGGCAGCTTCGACATGGTGTGCCGCATGGTGGAGCAGGGCGTGGGCATCGGCGTGCTGCCCTACGCGGCCATCCTGCCGCAGCTGCAGATACTGAAGCTGCGCTGCCTCAAGCTCGATGCGCCGTGGGCGGTGCGCCGCCACCTGCTGTGCGTGCGGCGGCAGCAGGACCTGACCGCGGCCGCGCGCTCGGTGCTGGAGCACCTCGGCCGGCCGGACTGAACCCTGAGCCTTCGCGCCGCGCGAAGCCTCGCGCCCGCCAAAAACGAATTGTTCTCCGCAGCCTGCGCACCAAGAATCGTGCAGCCGAAGCAAGGCAAAAGGAGACATTCTTGAAGATCATCCGCGTCAGCGCCACGCCGCTGAACATTCCCGTCACCATCGATGTGCTGGGGCTCAACCAGCAGACCTCGCTCTCGCTCTGCCTGACAGAGATCGAGACCGACACCGGCCTTGTCGGCCATGGCATGACGGCCATCACCGAAGAAGAAATCATCGCCGCCGCCGTGCGCGAGGTGGCCGGCCCGGCGCTCATTGGCGAAGACCCGATGGCCACCGAGCGCCTGTGGGAGAAGCTCTACTGGCTGCTCTCGCCGCGCGGCCAGACCGGCTATGCGAGCCACGCCATGGCCGCGCTCGACATCGCGCTGTGGGACCTGAAGGCCAGGGCGCTCGGCCAGCCGCTGTGGCGCCTGCTGGGTGGTGCGCGTTCCAAGGTGCCGGTCTATGCGACCTTCGGCTTCGGCTTCTTCGAGCGCGACCAGCTCGCCGCCGCCGCCAGGCTCTGGGTCTCGCAGGGCTTCCGGCGCCTGAAGATGACCGTCGGCGGCCATGCGCTCGCGCGGCGCGACGAGCCGCGGCCCATCGACGAGGTCATCGCCGAGGACGTGCGCCGCGTGGCTGCCGTGCGCGAGGCGGTCGGCCCCGACGTGAAGCTGTACGTCGATGCCAACTGCGGCCTCGACCTGTTCCATGCGACCGAGCTCGCGCGCCGCATCGAGCCCTACGGCATCAGCTTCTTCGAGGAGCCGCTCACGCAGAACGACGTGCGGCAGATGGCCCAGCTGCGCGCGCGCACCAGCATTCCGCTGGCCTGCGGGCAGAACGAAGGGCTGGCCTTCCGCTTCCGCGACCTGCTGGTGAACCAGGCGGCCGACGTGCTGCAGCCCAACGTGACCATCTCGGGCGGCTACACCCAGTGCCTGAAGATCGCGGGCATGGCGCAGGCCTTCAACGTGCCGATCGACAACGGCGGCGCCTGGCCCTTCCACAACATGCACCTGCATGCGGGCGTGTCGAACGGCGGCATGGCCGAATACCACTACGTGGCCGTGCAGATGCTCAAGCAGGTCTTCGACGGCCTGCCGGTGCCGCAGGACGGCTGGCTGCAGCTGCCCGAGACGCCGGGCCTGGGCTTCGCGCCCAATGCGGATCGCGTGCGCGAGCTCGCGAAGCTGCCCACTTCGCGTGGCAAGGGCAAAGCCTAGGAATGGACGCCCCCCGAAGCGCCTTTGGCGCTCCCCCCACTGGGGGGCGCACCCGGCGGCCCGGCAAAGCCGGTTCCGCGGGTGCACTTGAAGGAGCCGCGCAGACGGCCGCTGATCGATGACCATTGGAGACACGATGAAAAAAGCTACAGACCTTGTTCGCCCTGCACGCCGCCAGGCGCTGCGTGCTGCCATGGCCCTGGGCCTTGCTGGCGCGCTCGCCGCGCCTGCCGCCTGGGCCCAGAAGTACCCCGACAAGCCGATCCGACTCGTGGTCGGCTATTCGGCCGGCGGCGGCGTCGACGCGGTCGCGCGCCTGCTCGGCACGCGCCTGTCGGCGGTGCTCGGCCAGCAGGTGATGGTCGACAACCGCACCGGCGCCGCCGGCCTGATCGCGGCCGAGTTCGTCGCCAAGGCCGCGCCCGACGGCTACACGCTCATGATGGGTGACAGCGCGCTGCTGATCGCCAAGCTGCTGCAGCCGAAGATCGGCCTCGATCCGCTCACCAGCTTCAAGCCGGTGGCGGGGGCTTTCGTCTCGCCGCTGATGATCGTCACCGGCAACGACTTTCCGGCCCGGACGCCGGCCGAGCTGGTGAAGGAGCTCAAGGCGAACCCGGCGCGCTATTCCTTCGCCACCTCGGGCGTCGGCACGGTGCAGCACCTGGGCTTCGAGATGCTGAAGCAATCGACCGGCAGCACCGTGGTGCATGTGCCCTACCGCGGTGCCGCGCAGATCGTGCCCGACGTGGTTGGCGGGCAGGTGCCCATCGGCGTGGTCAGCGCCACGGCCGGCATGGCGCAGGCCAAGGCGGGCAAGCTGCGCGCGGTCGCGCTGATGAACACCGCGCGGCTCGAAGGCGCCGAGAGCGTGCCGCCGCTGGCCGATGCGCTGCCGGGCTTCGACGTGGCGCCGCGCATCTTCGTGCTCGCACCGGCCGGCACGCCCGACGAGATCGTCGGCAAGCTCTCGGCCGCGGTGAAGACCGTGCTCGATGCGCCCGAGGCCGGCGCCGCGGCGGCCGCGCAGGGCACGCTGCGCGCCTACGCCACGCCGGCCCAGCTCGGCAAGGACATGGCCGAGGAGACGAAGCGCTGGCAACGCATCATCGCCGAGCAGAACATCGTGGCGGAGGGCAAGTAGATGGCGCTGCCGCACCTGGGCCTGATCGTGCCGCCGGCCGCCGGCGCGGTGCCGGTGGACGGTCCGCTGCTCTACGGCGACCGCATCCGCTTCAGCGCGCTGGGGCTGGGCCTTGGCGAAATTTCCACGCGCGGGTACACCGAGGTGATCGACTCGGTGGTCGAGAAGGCGGTGGCGCTCAAGGCCGAGGGCGCTGCCGCGGTCTCGCTCATGGGCACCTCGCTGAGCTTCTTCCGCGGCGCCGCGTTCAACCGGCAGCTCGAAGTCGAGATGGCGCGCGCCACCGGACTGCCCTGCACGACCATGAGCAACGCCATCGTCGGCGCGCTGCGCCATCTGGGCGTGCGGCGCGTGGCGGTGGCCACGGCCTACATCGACGAGGTCAACGCCCATCTGCGGCGCTACCTCGAACAGAGCGGCTTCGAGCCGCTGGCGCTCGAGGGGCTGGCCATCTCCGACGTGCAGGCCGTGGGCCAGGTGCCCACACAGGTGCTGGTCGACCTGTGCCTGCGGGTGTTCGATGCGCAGCCCGGCGCGGACGGCATCCTCATTTCATGCGGCGGGCTGGTCACGCTCGATGCCGTGCGCGAAGTGGAAGCGCGGCTGCAGCTGCCCGTGGTGTCGAGTTCGCCTGCGGGTTTCTGGGACCTCGTGCGCACCGCGGGCCTTGATGCGCGCTCGCCCGGGCAGGGCCGGCTGTTCGCCTGAACGGCCTCAGCCGAGCCAGCGGCCCACGCGCGGCGCAGATTCCAGCTGCCAGATGCGCTGGCACAGCGCCTTCGCCTCGTCGGCGGTGGCGCCTTCGCCGTAGTGCGCGAGGCGCTGCATCTTGTCCTCGATCTCGGCGCGGCTCAGGCTGTTGCCCGGGTCGCCCTTGGGTTCGTCGACGCGGCCGGCCAGCGTGCGGCCGTTGCGCGTCTGCACGCTGACCTTGCCGATCCAGCGCGCGGGGTAGGCGCTGTCGACCTCGGCATCGAGTTCCATTTCCACCTTGTCGCGGAACGCGGCCACCTCGGGCGCGAGAAAGTCGCGGTCGAACTCGCCGAGCCCGGCGCGGCCATGTACCGCGATCAGGCCCAGCACCGTGCCCATCGAGAACTTGCCCTGGTGCACGGTGGCCGGCACCGTCACGCGGCCCAGTACGTCGATGGCGCCCTGGTGCACATGCGTGGTCACGCGGGCCACGTCGCCGTGCGCGAGCCGGTGCTGCGTCATCACCTGCAGCAGCGCATCGGCCGCGGGATGCGTGTGGCGGCAGGACGCGTGGTACTTGAACGAGGTTTCGGCCAGTGCCCAGCGCGTGCCAAGGCGGTCGGTGAGCCGTGCCGGGTCGGCATCGCTCGACATGCCCACGCCGAGGCCCTGCGCACCCTCGAGCACCTTTGCCGCGCCCGTGAAGCCGTCCTGCGCGAGGTAGGCCGACATCAATCCGCTGGCGGCCGCATGCGCGCAGTGCAGCTGCTTCGAATCGGCCGCATCGCGCAGGAACTCCCACACGCCGGCCGACTGCGTGCCGGCCGAACCGAAGGCGTGCAGCATCTGCGGCGGCGTGAGTTGGAGCAGGCGGCCCACGGCGGCAGCCGCAGCCAGCGTGCCCGCCGTCGCGGTGGTGTGAAAGGTCTTGTAGTGCGAGCGGCCCAGGAACTCGCCGACGCGGATGCCGACCTCGTAGCCCGCCACCACCGCCGTCAGCAACTGCGCACCGCTGGCCCCGATGCTCTGCGCCGCGGCCAGCGCGGGCGCGATGACCACGGCCGCGGGATGGAACACCGAGCCGTTGTGCACGTCGTCCTGCTCCACGTAGTGCGAGGCCGCGGCGTTGACCAGTGCGGCGAACAGCGGCGAAGTGGTGCGGCGCGAGGTGAGCATTTCGCTCGGCCCCTCGGCCGGCCCCATCATCTGCGCGAAGCGCTCGATGCTGCGCACCGGCCGCGCCGTGCGGGCCGCAAGCACCGAGCCCAGCCAGTCGAGCATCAGGTCTTCGGTACGGCGCAGCACAGGCGTGGGGATGTCGGCGAACTGAAGTTCGGCGGCGAAGGTGGCCAGCTCTCGGCTGGGATGATTCGATGAGGTCATGGAGTGCCTTCAGAACGAACGCGGCAAGCCGAGCATGTGTTCGGCGACATAGCTCAGGATGAGGTTGGTCGAGATCGGTGCCACCTGGTAGAGCCGCGTCTCGCGGAACTTGCGCTCGATGTCGTATTCGCAGGCAAAGCCGAAGCCGCCATGGAACTGCAGGCAGGCATTGGCCGCCTCCCAGCTGGCCTTGGCCGCCAGGTACTTCGCCATGTTGGCCTGCGCGCCGCAGGGCTCGCGCGCATCGAACAGGCGGCAGGCTTCATAGCGCATGAGGTTGGCGGCTTCTGTCTCGATGAAGGCCTCGGCAATCGGGAACTGCACACCCTGGTTCTGCCCGATGGGCCGGCCGAACACCACGCGCTCCTTGGTGTAGGCCGTCACCTTGTCGATGAACCAGTAGCCGTCGCCGATGCATTCGGCCGCGATCAGCGTGCGCTCCGCGTTGAGGCCGTCGAGGATGTACCTGAAGCCCTGGCCCTCTTCGCCGATCAGGTTCTCGGCCGGGATCTCGAGGTTCTCGAAGAACAGCTCGTTGGTCTCGTGGTTCACCATGTTCAGGATGGGCCGCACCGTCATGCCTTTGCCGATGGCCTCGCGCAGGTCGACGATGAAGATCGACATGCCCTCGGATTTCTTCTTCACGTCCGCCAGCGGCGTGGTGCGCGCCAGCAGGATCATCAGGTCGGAGTGCTGGATGCGCGAGATCCACACCTTCTGGCCATTGATGACGTAGCGGTCGCCCTTCTTCACGGCCGTGGTCTTGATCCTGGTGGTGTCGGTGCCGGTGCTGGGCTCGGTCACGCCCATGGACTGCAGGCGCAGCTCGCCGGTGGCGATGCGCGGCAGGTAGGCGCGCTTCTGCGCTTCGCTGCCGTGGCGCAGCAGCGTGCCCATGTTGTACATCTGGCCGTGGCAGGCGCCCGAGTTGCCGCCGCAGCGGTTGATCTCTTCCATGATCACCGAGGCTTCGGTGAGCCCGAGGCCGGAGCCGCCGTATTCCTGCGGAATGAGCGCGGCCATCCAGCCGGCCTTGGTGAGCGCGTCGACGAACTCGGCGGGGTAGCCGCGGGCCTCGTCGATCGTGCGGAAGTACTCGTTGGGAAACTGCGCGCACAGGTCGCGCACGGCATCGCGGATGTCGGGAAAGCGGGTGTCGTTATGGTTGTTCATGGGGGCTCAATCCTGGCGCGGGCCGCCGGCTTCCTTTTCCACGCGTTGCCAGATCTCGATGGCCATCGGGTCGTCGATCTCCTCCAGGATGTGGCCGACAAGGCCGATGGCGCGCGCCATCACGCCGAAGCCGCGGATGATCTTCCACGGAAAGCCGAACTCGGCGGCAATCGCGCCGATGGCGCCGGTCGCGTTGATCGGCAGCGACTTGCCCGAGACGCGCTCGGCCTCCTGCTGAACCGCCTGCATCAGCGCGACGTAGTGGCTGGAGAGCCCGTTCTCGGCTGCGATCTGAAAGAGGCGCGGCGTGCGCGGATCGATCGGCTTGTGCAGCGGATGGCCCAGGCCCGGCACGATCTGCTGGCGCGCGCGGTGGTCGGCCACGATGTCCTTCGCCATGTCGGCGAGCGGCCGCCCCGGCTTCTCGCCGAAGGGAATGGCCTCGTAGAGCATCTTCGCCGCGCCCTCGGTGCTGCCCACGAACACCGTGCCCAGCCCGCACAGGCCCGCGGCCACGGCGGCCTGCAGCGCCTCGGGCGCACCCGCATAGGTCAGGCGTGCGGCCAGCGCGCTCGGCGTGACGCCATGCTCGACCAGCGTGACGACGATGGCATTGAAAGTAATCGACTCCTGCGCCGTCGGGATGCGGCCCGTGAGCTCCAGGAAGGCCATGTCGCCGAGGTTCAGGTGGCCCAGGATCTCGGAGGGCAGGTCGCGCCCGCGCACGGTGATCCTGTCGGGGGTGCTGTGGCCGAGCGCGGTGTGCAGGGATTTCTTGATCTTTGTGGTGGTCATGCGCCGAATCTATGCCGCCCTCGCGCGAGGCGGGTCTGTGAATGCGAAACCCTCCCTTCGGCAAATGCAAATGCCGCGCGGCGGGCCGTTCTGTCACGCTGCGGCGATGGACACCGAATCACTTTCCGCCATGCGCGATGCCGCGCTCGACTACTTCGTTCGCAGCCGTTCCATCCAGCGGCGGCGCGAGCGCATGGAACGGCCCGATGCCGATGAGGCGCAGGGCTGGAGCGCCATTGCCGAACTGGGCTGGACCGGCATGCTGGCACCTGAATCCGCGGGCGGCCTGGGGCTGGATCTCGCAGGCGCCGCGCAGATCCTGCGGGCCGCGGGCGAGCATGTGGCGCCCGAACCGCTGCTGGCGGTGGCGGGCCTCAGCGCGATGCTGCTCGCGCGGCTCGATGCGCCGGCCGCGCAGTCGCTGCTGGCGGAGCTGGTCGCGGGCCGCAGCCTGCCGGCGCTGGCCTGGCAGGAGAGCGCAGGCGACCTGAGCGCCGTGCCGCTGGCCTGCGGCTGCGAGCCGCGCGCGGGGCATGAAGGCGGCGTGCTGCTGCAGGGCGAGAAGCTCATGGTGCTGCCCGGCGCGGCCGCCAGCGGCTGGCTGGTGTCGGCACGCGGCAGCGACGATGCGGTGCTGCTTTGGGTGCCGCGCGGCACCGCCGGCGTGAGCGAAAACCTGGTGCCGCTGGTGGATGGCAGCCAGGCCGCGAGCCTGCGCTTCGAGCAGGTGGCGCTGCCGGCGGACGCGGTGCTGGCCGAAGGCCCGGCGGCGCAGGACGCATTGCGCCATGCGCTCGCGGCCGGCCAGATTTTGCAGGCGGCTGAACTGCTGGGCGTGGGCCAGGCCATGCTCGCCCAGACGTTGGCCTACCTGCGCACCCGTTCGCAGTTCGGCAAGCCCATCGGCAGCTTCCAGGCGCTGCAGCACCGCTGCGTGGACATGTTCATTCATCTCGAGGTGGCGCAGGCCGCGCTGGCCGAGGTGCTGGCATTGGCGAGCCAGGGGCTCTGCGCCGAGCGGCTCGAAGCCGAAGCCAGCCGCATCAATGCCCGCTGCACCGCCGCGGCGCTGCAGGCCTCGCGCACGGCGGTGCAGCTGCATGGCGCCATCGGCTACACGCAGGAGTGCGACCTGAGCCTCTACTACAAGCGCACGCTGTGCCTTTCGGCGTGGCTCGGCAACGTGGCCGCGCACCAGCGCCGCCATGCCGCGCTGGCCGATGGCGGCGAGACGCGGGCGGGTCCTGCGGTGTGGGAAGGCGAGTTTCCGCGCAGTACCGACTGGCATGCGATGCCCGAGGCCGAGTTCCGCCGCATGGTGCGCGCCTTCCTGCAGCAGCGCTATCCGCAGCCGCTGCGCTACCTGTCGCACCGCGCGCGCTGGAGCGAGATCCGCGAGTGGTATCTCACGCTGTCGGCGCAGGGCTGGATCGCACCGGCCTGGCCGCAGGCGCATGGCGGCATGGGGCTGCCGGCCGACAAGCTCATTGCGTGGATCGAGGAACTCGAGCAGTACGGCGTGGCGCGCGCGCCGGACCAGGGCATCGTGATGATCGGCCCGCTGCTGATCCAGCATGGCACGCCCGAGCAGCAGCGGCGTTTCCTGCCGCGCATCCTGAGCGGCGAGCATGTGTGGTGCCAGGGCTATTCGGAGCCCAACGCCGGCTCCGACCTGGCCGGGCTGCGCACCGAGGCCGTGGCGGGGCGCGATGCCGAGGGCGATCACTTCATCGTCAATGGGCAGAAGATCTGGACCACGCTCGCGCAGGATGCCAACCACATCTTCATGCTTGTGCGCACCGACAAGGCCGCGCGCAAGCAGGAGGGCATCAGCTTCCTGCTGTGCGACCTGCGCACGCCGGGCATCACGGTGCGGCCCATTCACACGCTCGCGGGCGAGCCCGAGTTCTGCGAGGTGTTCTTCGACAACGTGCGGGTGCCGGCCGGAAACCTCGTGGGCAAGCTGCATGGCGGCTGGACGATTGCCAAGGCGCTGCTGGGCTTCGAGCGCATCTTCCTGGGCAGCCCCAAGCAGTCGCAGTACGCGCTGGGCCAGCTCGCGCGGTTGGCGCAGGCGCGGCGCCTTTTTGCGGACCCGGTGTTCGCGCAGCGCTTCGCGGCATTGCGGCTCGACGTGCTCGACCTGTCGGCCGCATACACGGGCTTTGCCGACATCGTGCGCGCGGGCAAGCCGCTGCCTGCGTCGGTGTCGCTGCTGAAGATATGGGCCAGCGAAACCTACCACCGCATCGGCGCGCTGCTTGTCGAGGCCGGCGAAGAGCAGGGCGCCGTGGCCGGCGACCAGGTGCTCGACGGGCAGAGCTTCAACGTGCTGTCGCCGCTCATCGGTTCCACCGCCGCAATGATCTACGGCGGCACCAACGAGATCCAGCGCAACATCCTTGCGCGGCAGGTCCTCGATCTGCCGGCTTGAGCGATGCGAGCCGCCGAAGAAATACACAACAGGAGACAACGCTCATGGAATCCCTCGACTTCACACGGCGCCATGCCATGGCCGCGCTGGCAGGCGGCGCATTGCTGGCTGCACTGCCTTCACGCGCCTCGGCACAGCAACAGCTGCCAGCTCTCATCAAGCTCGTGGTCGGTTATTCGGCCGGCGGCCCGGTGGACGGCGCGGCGCGCCTGCTCGCGCCCGCGCTGAGCCAGGAACTCGGCACGCAGGTCATCGTGGACAACCGCCCCGGTGCCAGCGGCTCGCTAGGCGGCGACGCGGTGGCCAAGGCTGCTCCCGACGGCGCCACGCTCTTCTTCGGCGCGAGCCCGACCATCACCATCAATCCGAACATCCAGCGCAGGATGCCCTTCGATCCGATGAAGGACCTGACGCCCATCGCGCCGCTGGTCGACTACACCAACGTGCTCGTGGTCAACAAGGACCTGCCGGTGCACAGCGTGGCCGAGCTCCTGGCCTATGCGAAGGCGCGGCCGGGCAAGGTGTTCTACGGCTCGGCCGGCGTGGGCGCCTCGAACCACCTGAGCGGCGCGCTGCTCGAGAAGATGACCGGCGTGCAGCTCACGCACGTGCCGTACAAGGGCAGCGCACCTGCGCTGGCCGACGTGATGGGCGGCACCGTGACCATGATGTTCGACATCATCGCCACCTCGCGGCCCTTCATCCAGTCGGGAAAGATCCGCGCGCTGGCCGTCACCTCGCGCCAGCGCAACCGCATGCTGCCCGAGGTGCCGACCATGATCGAGTCGGGCGTGGCCGGTTATGACGTGGGCGGCTGGTTCGGCCTCTACGGCCCCGCGCGCATGGACCCGGCGCTGGTCGCGCGCCTGAATGCCGCCGCGCACAAGGCGCTGGCGCGCGAGGACATCGCCCATCGGCTGCGCGAACAGGGCTACGAGGTCTGGAGCGGCGGCGCGGAGCTGCTCGCGGCCAAGGGCCAGGCCGACCGCAGGCTCTGGGCCACGGCGTCCCAGGGCATCGAGGCGGAATAAGCGATGCCGGCACCCACGCGGATCCACGAACTGCTCCAAGCGCGCGCCTTGCAATCGCCAGGCGACGCCTTTCTCTTCGAACCATCGGGCACCGTCTCGTACGGCGCGCTGCAGGCCATGACCGAGACGGCCGCGCAAGACCTGCGTGCCGCCGGCGTGCGGCCGACCGACCGCGTGCTGCTCGTGGCCGAGAACTGCGCCGCGCACGTCGCGCTGATCATGGCGTGCAGCCGCATCGGCGCATGGTCGTGCGGGGTCAACGCGCGCATGTCGCCCGGCGAGATCGCGGCCATTGCCGAGCGTGCCGATGCGCGCCTGTGCTGCTTCACCACCGATGCCTCGGAGGCTGCTCGCCAGCATGCACAGCGCGCCGGCGCGGTGCCCTCGGCGCTGCCCGGCGTGATGCGCTCGGCCGTGCGCGCCGAGGCCAGGCCGGAGGACGACCCGGCGCTCGCGGACACCGCGGCCATCATCTTCACTTCGGGCACCTCGGGTACGCCGAAGGGCGTGATGGTGTCGCACCGCGGCCTGCTGCATTTCGGCCGCGTGTCGGCCGGCGTGCGCTCGCTGGGCGAGCGCGACCGGGTCTACGCCTTCCTGCCGATGACGCACATCTTCGGCATTGGCACGGTGCTCATGGCCGCGCTCACGGGCGGCGCCGCGCTGGTGCTGCGTGCGAGCTTCTCGCCGGCCGACATGCTGCATGCGCTGGCGCATGAGCAGGTGTCGAACCTGCTGGGGCCGCCCACGATGTACGCGCGGCTGCTGGCGCACATCGAGGCCGGGCACGGCACGCCGCGCTTTCCGGCGCTTCGCTATGTCTACACCGGTTCGGCGCCGCTCGACCTGGGACTCAAGCAGCGCGTCGAGGCGCTGTTCGGCCAGCCGCTGCATTATGGCTATGGCCTCTCGGAGTACGCGGGCTCGGTGTTCCTCACGCGCGTCGAGGCACCGCGCGCGGACACGGCCGCGGGCCATGTGGTCGAGGGCGGCGAGGCGCGCATCGTGGGCCCCGGTGGCCAGGACCTGGCGCCGGACGAGACCGGCGAGATCTGGCTGCGCGGGCCCGGCCTCATGCTGGGCTACTTCCGCGACGCGGCGGCCACGGCGCAGGTCATGCGGCCCGGCGGCTGGTATGCGAGCGGCGACCTCGGGCGCTTCGATGCGGACGGTGCGCTGTTCGTGGTCGGCCGGCTCAAGGAAATGATCATCCGCTCGGGCTTCAACGTCTATCCTGCGGAGATCGAGGCGGTGATCGGCCGCTTCGCCGGGGTGCACATGTGCGCGGTGGTGGGCGCGCCCGAGGCCGACGGCAACGAGCGCATCGTCGCCTTCGTCGAGATGAAGCCCGGCGCTGCGCTCGACGAACCGGCGCTGCGCACGTACCTTGCGGAGCACCTGTCGCCCTACAAGCGGCCCGCGCGCATCGAGGCCATCGACGCCATGCCGACCACGGCCAACGGCAAGGTGCTCAAGCGCGAGCTGCAGGCGCGCGCCGCCAGGCCCGTCGGCTAGCCAAGGCCCAGGGGCACGGCATCCGCACGCCGGTTTCGGACATTTCCTGCAAGGAGCCGCGCCGCCGTCCGCCAGTGCTGCGCAGCAAGGGCGCGCATCGTCCTTTGCATCGACACACGAACACAGGAAGCACGCCATGCCAGACGACCCGAACAAGCGCGGCCCGCAGGACCGGACCCGCATCAATGTCAACGAGCCGCACGAGGTGCGCTACTGGACCCAGACGCTGGGCGTGACCGAGGCGCAGCTGCGTTCGGCCGTGGCCGCCGCGGGTGTCGAGGTGAAGGACGTGCGGGTCTACCTCGGCAAACCCTAGGCGGGTGGCGAAAGCGTAGGCACGCTCCTACACCCGCTGCGGAGGGCGGGAACGATACTTTGGCTTTCCTTCGCTTCAGGACGCGCAAAGTGAACGAGCCGATTGCCGAACTCCGCACCCGCAGTGGTCCGCGGGCCTGCCACCCCCTCACCGAGGCGAAGCCTTCGGCTCCCCGCGCCCAATGAAGGCCTCGCCCGGAGCCCGAAGCTGGATCGCCGCCGGCGTACGCCACGAACTGCTCACCCGCGCCTTGCCGGCGCTGCGCCACGACATGGTGGCGCCGGTGTCGGTGATCCGCATGGCGCTGCTCATGCTCAAGCGCCAGATCGGCGCGCCGGTCATCGACGCACCGGTCTGCGAGGAGCGCGTGGCGCTGATCGACAACCAGGTGTCCGAACTCGTGGAAGGCATCCGCTCGCTGCGCGACTGGGAGCTGGCCACCACCGATGACGGCATCACGCGCAGCGCGCTGGTGGCCCAATGCGTGGGCCTGATGCGCGCGGCCTTCGACATGCACGGCGTCGAGCTGGCTGTCGATGCGGCGCTCGAGCCGCGCGAGGGCGAAACGCGCTGGCCCCAGGGTGCGGCGCTGCGCTACCTGGTGCTCGGCGGCCTCGGGTACCTGCACGACGGCGCGTCCGAGGCCGGTGCGATCCGCATCGAGGCCGACGGTGGCAATGCGCTTCGCCTCAGCGCCTTGCCGCGCGAATCCGCCGGTGCCAGTCCCGTGCTCGACGCGCACCGCGCCCCGCGTGCGCTGGCCATCGACGCGATTGCGCTCCAGAGCCTGGCGGAGGACCTGGGCTACACCGTCGCGCTCGAGCGCGACAGCGTGCGCTTTCCGCTCGCGCCGGGCTGAGGCCTTCGTTCTCCGGCCTTGCGCCGGCCATTGGCGCTGCGCGCTTCGCGCCGTTCGCGCGCCTGGCTTTGCCGATGCATCCGCAGGAAGGCGAGCAGCCGCTGTTCGGCGGCGTGGAGCCCGCGCGTCTTGCGTGCCGCGGTGCGGGCCGACATCCTTCGCAGCAGCTCGGCCGCGGGGTCTTCCTCGTCGCCCGCGAGCGCGCTGCCCAGCGCGAGCACGGCCGGGTGCACGTAGGCCTTCTTGCAGACGGCGGGCGTGTTGCCCAGCTGCTTCGCCACGGCGGCCAGTATTTCCTTGGCGCTGTAGCGCGTGCCGTCGGCGGCCGTGCGGCCCGGCTCGCAGGCCAGCCGCGTGAGCTCCAGCGCCTGCACCGTGCCGTGCCAGGTGCGGAAGTCCTTCGCGGTGAAGCGTTCGCCCGGCGAGGCCTCGGCAAGGTAGTCGTTCACATCGGTGGACGACACGCTGCGCAGTTCGCCGTCTTCCTCCTGGTACTGGAACAGCGCCTGGCCGGGCAGCTGCTGGCATTGCCGCACCACCTTGGCCACGCGCGGATCGTCGAGCCGGGCTTCGTGCATCACGCCGCTCTTGCCCCTGAAGCGCAGCCGCAGCGCCGCACCCTGCACGGCCGCATGCCGGTTGCGCAGCGTGGTGAGCCCGTAGGAGCCGTTGCTGTTGGCGTATTCCTCGTTGCCCACGCGCAGCAGCGTGGTGTCGAGCAGCCGCACCAGGGCCGCCAGCACCTGCTGGCGCCCGGGCGCCTTGGCCGTTGCCGCGCCTTCCTGCAGGTCGCGCGCGACGCGGGCGCGGATGCGCGGCAGCGCGAGCCCGAAGGCCTCGAGGCGCTCGAACTTGGTCTCGTCCTTGAAAAGCCGCCAGTCGGGGTGGTAGCGGTACTGCTTGCGTCCGCGCGCATCGATGCCGGTGGCCTGGAGATGGCCGTTGGGCAGCGGGCAGATCCACACCTGCGTGTAGGCCGGCGGAATCGCCAGCATGCGGATGCGCGAGAGCTCTTCCGCATCGCGCACCCAGCGTCCTTCGGCATCGCGGTAGCGGAAATGCTCGCCGTGCTTCAGGCGCCGGATGCCCGGCATGTCGGGGTTCACGTAGACCAGGCCATTGGCCATGGGCGCGGCCGTCGGCGAGGGTCTGGAGGGCGGAGCGGTCGATCTGGAGCGTGCCGGCATGGGGTTTGCGTGGTGACGGTACCCCGCGCTTGTGCCTGCACCGACAATCGCCGCCTGTAGGACGCCGCAATCGCCGCTGGTGCGATGGAGGCGCGTTGTTCTTTTCCTGGAGTCCCAAAGAAATGATGTTTTTCCATCGGCCGTTCCCGTCTTCCTGCGCGCGCTGGCTCTCGGCTTGCGGCGCGGCGCTGCTCGTCGCGGCTTGTGCGTCGCCAACTTCGCCGGTGCCGGTTGCGCGCGCAGCGGCCGCCACTGCCGCGCCCATCAAGGTGAAGGTCTTCGTCGCGGCCATGTTCGAGATCGGCCAGAACACCGGCGACCGGGCCGGCGAGTTCCAGCACTGGTACGAGCGCTACTGGAAGGGCGCCGCGCCGCTGGCGGTGCCCGGCGCATTGCAGCCGGTGTACTGCAATGCCGACGGCGTGTGCGGCGCGGTGCTCGGCATGGGCAAGGTCAACTCCTCATCGTCGATGCAGGCCATCCTGCTGAACCCGCAGTTCGATTTCTCGCAGGCCTACTACGTGATTTCCGGCGTGGCCGGCACGCCCCCGGCGCGCGGCACCATCGGCGAGGTGAGCTGGGCCACCTGGCTCGTGGACTACGACCTCGGCCACCGCTGGGCGCCGGAGGAGAACAAGCCCGGCGAACCCACCTTCATGCCGCGCAAGGGCTACGAGGAATACCGCCGCTTCAAGCTCAACCCCGACCTCGTGGGCTGGGCCATGAAGCTCTCGGCCGACACGCCGCTCAAGGATTCGGACAGCGCGCGCAAGTACCGCCTGCGCTACCCCGATGCGGCGGCGCGGCGTGCGCCCTTCGTGGGCACCGGCACCCACATGACCGGCGACACCTTCTTCCATGGACCCGGCATGTCGAAGCAGGCGCAGTACATCGCCAGGCTCTACGGTGCCGACGACTACGTGATCACCGAAATGGAAGCCGCCGCCATCACGCTCGTGATCAAGCGCACCCACGGCACCGACCGCGTGATGAGCCTGCGCGGCGCCGTCAACTTCGACCAGGGCAACCCGAAGGAAAGCACGCTGCAGCACCTGGACCCGGCCCCGGGCGAGACGGCGGGCGGCTTTGCCGAGACGGTGGAGAACATCGCGCTGGTGGGCACGCGCGTGGTGGATCACATCGTGGCCCACTGGCCGCAGTGGCAGGCCGGCGTGCCGAAGCCCTGAGCAGGTTCAGGGCCGCACCGGCTGCAGGTGCCAGGTCACGTTGAAATCGAAAGGCGTCCAGCGGCTCACCGTGACGCCCGCTTGCCGCAGGCCGCGGCCGGTCCAGGTGTTGCAGGTCTCGAACAGGTGGTAGCCGCCTTCGGCCTCGTAGAAGGCGTCGTCGTTGCCGTAGTGGGCACCGGCAACGGGTGTTGCGCGGCCTGAAGGCAGGGTCGCGCGCACGTAGCCTGCGAGCTGCGCGTACTGCGCCTGCGAGAGCGGCAGGTGGAAGGCGTTCTTGCGCAACGAGGCGCGGCGGAGGTAGGTCACATGCAGCAGCGCGCGGTTGCCGCCGAGCAGGGCACCGAAGGCGCGCGAGGCCGTGAGGTCGGCCCAGGTGGGCGTGTGCAGGTAGAACTCGCGGTCGCCCCAGCCGATGGCGATGAACTCGGCATCGGGCGGCACGGCCCTGAAGTGCGCGAACGGAAAGAGCTGCGGCCAGTCGATGGTGGCCGAGCGGATCGGGAACACCAGGTCGGTGTGGATGCCGTTGCTCAGCACCCAGGCCTGGACGGCGGGCGGCTGCGCAGGCGTTTGTGCATTGGCCGGCCAGAGCATCAGCGCGCAGGCCGCGCCCACATACAGTCCCACGGCCAGCGTGAACCCCAGCAGCGTGAATGCGATGCGCCGGAGCCAGCGTCTGATCACGGCGCCGGGCGTTTCAGAAGAGCGATGCGGTGGCCGAGGCCGCATCCGCGGAGGCGCGCGCGGCCGTGCTGCCCGCGGCCGCTGCCATGGCCTCGGGGCTGCCCGCCTTGGCAAGCGCGCCCACGCGCACGCCCAGCAGGCGCAGCGGCCGCTCCAGCGGCACGCGCTTCAGGCACAGCCCGCCGATCTGGCGGATGGTCTTGCCGTCGGCGGTGTGGCGCTCGATGGTCTGGTCGCGCGTGGCGATCTTGAAGTCGTCGTAGCGCAGCTTGATGCCGATGGTCTTGCCCACGTAGCCCTTGCGCTGCAGGTCTTCGGCCACCTTCTCGCACAGGTGGGTGAAGATCGCGCCCAGCTCGGCGCGGTCGCGCACCGCATGCAGGTCGCGGTCGAAGGTGGTCTCGCGGCTCATCGACACGGGCTCGCTCTCGGTCACCACCGGCCGGTTGTCGCGGCCCCAGGCCACCTCGTGCATCCACGCGCCCGTGGACTTGCCGAAGTTCTGGATGAGCCAGTCGCGCTCGCGTGCCGCGAGCTCGCCCACCGTCTCGATGCCGAAGCGCTTGAGCTTCTCGTCGGCCTTGGGCCCGATGCCGTTCACCTTGCGGCAGGGCAGCGGCCAGATGCGCGTCTGCAGGTCGGCCTCGTAGACCACCGAGATGCCGTTGGGCTTGTTGAACTCGCTCGCCATCTTGGCGATGAGCTTGTTGGGCGCCACGCCGATCGAGCAGGTCAGGCCGGTGGCGTCGAAGATGGCCTTCTGGATCAGCCGCGCAAGCACGCGCCCGCCATCGCGCTGGCCGCCGGGCACGTCGGTGAAGTCGATGTAGACCTCGTCCACGCCGCGGTCTTCCATCAGCGGCGCGATCTCCCGGATGACCTGCTTGAAGGTGCGCGAGTACTTGCGGATCTCGTCGAAGTCCACCGGCAGGATGATGGCGTGCGGACACAGCTTGGCGGCCTTCATGAGCCCCATGGCCGAGCCCACGCCGAACTGCCGCGCCGGGTAGGTGGCGGTGGTGATCACGCCGCGGCCCGCGTAGTCCTTCAGCCGCGGAAAGGCCGCGACCGGAATGTCGGCCAGCGTGCCGCCCTCGGGCACGTGGCGGATCGCCTCGTCGACGCTGCGCCGCCCGCCGCCGATCACCACCGGCAGGCCCTTGAGCTGCGGATAGCGCAGCAGCTCGACCGACGCGTAGAAGGCGTCCATGTCGAGGTGGGCGATGCGGCGGATCGGGGATGCTGGAACGGTCGGGGAGCTCACGGCATGGATTGTCTCGCGGCCGGCCCGTGCCTGCCGCGCGGCGCACGCATGCCAGAATGCGCCGACTGCGGTTTTTGACCGTCCGATGACTCAAGGCATGGGAAGGAAGGGGATCTGGCATGGATGACGAAGTCGAAGGCATGACCATTGCGCTGACGCCGGTGCAGATGGCGGCGGTGCTGGACGGGCAGGACGTGCCCGAATCCGCGAGCCTGAGCAACCGGCTCTGGGGCACGGTGGGGCTGGTGGGCGGCGTCGTCGAATTGGTCGGCGCAGGCGTGCTTTGCATTGCGCCCGAGCCGACCATGGTGACCAAGGCCGGCTGCGTGGTGCTGGGCGTGCACGGCTTCGACACCCTGGCGACCTCGGGCCGCCAGGTCTGGACCGGCACCCCGCAGCGCACGGCGACCTCCGTCACCGCCAGCTCGGCGGCCGAGGCGCTGGGCGCTTCGCGCGAAACGGCCGATGGCATCGGGCTTGCGGTGGACGTGGCAGTGCCGCTGGTCGTGGCCTCGGGGCTGGGAGCCGCACGCATCGTCGCCGTGATGCGCGGCGGCCGTATCCGGCTGGTGGAGCACGAGGCTGCAGCGGGATCGAGGCTGGGCGGCCACACCATGGCGCGCCACGTCGGGCAGACCGATGCCCAGCTGCTGGCCAGGGTGCGGACCGCCACCCGGCCGGGCCCCCGGGCGGTGTCCACCTTTGCCGACCTGGCCACCGCGGAACGCGCGATCACCGAGACGCTGCGTGCCAACGCCGCCGCGGTGCGCGCATGGTCGCGCGGCGCGGCCGCGGGCAGCAAGTCGCCGGAGCTGGAGCACGTGCTGGGCTACGTGGTGGGGCGGGGCGTGCAGTTCGGCAGCACGGCCGTCAATGACCTCTCCGGCGTGCGGATCATCCTCAAGATGGAAAGCTACAACGGCAAGCCGTTCTACATCCTCACGGCCTATCCGATCTGAGCCGTGCGGCGCCTCGGGCGCCTACAGGAAGGAAGGGGCCTCGCCCGTGGTCCACACGTCGGCACCGAGCTCCTCGGCAAGGCGGGCCAGGAGTTTCGAGGTGCGCTCGCGCAGCGGGGCAATGCGGGCCTGCAGGCCGGCCCGGGGCAGCGCAACGGCCAGGCCGATTTCATCGGAATCGGGGTCGCTCTCGCGGATGTAGAGCATGCCGTTGCGGGCCCAGGCTTCCACCGCCCAACCCTGGTCCTGATCGTCGTAGACCATGCCCTGGTCGTCTCCGGCCACGGCGGCGAGGAAGTGGTCCATGGTGGCGAAAGTGTCGTACCAGGGGAAGGACAGATGCACGTCCGCGTCCTCGTTGTCGAGCCGCAGGTCCAGCCAGAAGTACTGGCGCACCTGGTGGAGTTTCAGCCCCTGCTGCCGGGCCAGCGCGGCCACGCGGCCGTAGTACGCTGCAAGCTCCGGCTCGTGCCCGATGGCCTCCAGGGTGCACACCCGCAGGCGCTCGGCACGCGGGAATGCCGGCAGCGCAAGCGGCTCGGCCGGCCGGTCCCGCACAGGCTGGAACCCGTCCCACAAGTGAAACGCGATCTCGGGCTCCAGCGAGTTGATCGGCTTGGCGTCTGCGAACCAGGGTTCCACTTGCGCGCTCCTCTGAATGGTCGAGCGATCGATATTAGCCCGGGTCGAGGCGCGGCATGGCTGAACCGACTCGCCCGCGGTGACAAGGCTTGCCTGTTGCGCCCGCTGGGGCCATCATCCGCGCCATGCAAACCGTCGCTTCCATCCTGTGGCGCAGGCTCGATGCACCGGGCCATGACGCCTGTCGTCTCGAGCGCAACGCCACCGCTTGGCAGCTCGACGGCGCCGCCGTGTTCCGCCTCGAGGACGGCCGCATCGGCCAGCTGCATTACCGCGTGCGCTGCGACCTGCACTGGCACGCGCAGTGGGGCACGGTGCGCGGCTGGCTCGGCGGCAGCGCCATCGACCTGGCCATTGCCCGCGATGCGCGCGGAAACTGGAAGCTCAACGACGAGGCCGTGCCCGACCTGTCGCATTGCACCGATCTCGACCTGGGCTTCACGCCCGCCACCAACCTGCTGCAGCTGCGCCGGCTCAACCTGGCAAAGGGCGAGGGCGCCGACGCGCCGGCCGCCTGGGTCGACCTGGACGGCGGCGGCGTGCTCAGCGAGCTGATGCAGCGCTACGAGCGAACCGCGGACGACGCCTACGCCTACGAGGCCAAGCGTTTCGACTACGCGGCGACCCTGCGCGTCGCGCAGGACGGCTTCGTGCGCGACTATCCCGGCCTCTGGAGCGCCGAAGCCTAGGCAAGGGCCGGTCAGTCGAACTGCGAGCGGTCCCCGGCCACCAGTTCGCGGTTGCGCCGCCGGTCGATGGCAATCTCGCGCGCGAAGTCTTCGCTGCTGCCGCCCGCCGGAATGTTGTGGGCATCGCGCAGGCGGGTGTGCAGCGGCTCGGCGCGCAGCAGGCGGTTGATCTCCGCATTGAGGCGCTGCACCACGGCGACGGGCGTACGCGCCGGCGCGAAGATGCCGAACAGCGAATCGCGGTTGGCCTTCTCGAAGCCCAGCTCCGCAAGCGTGGGCACGGACGGCAGCGCCTCGATGCGCGCCGGCGCGCCCACGGCCAGCGCGCGCAGGCGGCCGCTTTCGATGTATTGCAACTGCTGCGCCGCGACGTTGGTCGACAGCAGCTCGAACTGACCGCTGAGTGCGTCGTTGAGCTGCGGCCCGCCGCCCTGATACGGGATGTGCGTGATGTCGGTGCGGCTTTGCATGCGCACCTGCGCCAGCACCATGTGCCCGATGGTGGCCACGCCCGAGCTGGCCCAGCGCAGCGCGCCCGGCCGGCTGCGCGCCATGGCGACCAGGTCGCCGAAGCTGCGGCCCGCGAAGGCCGGCGTGCCGACCACCAGCACCGGCGTTCGCATGACGCTGGCCACGGGTGCGAAAGCGCGCAGCGGGTCGTAGGCCACGCGCGCGAGCAGCGGCTGCAGCGTGAGCGGGCTGATGGCCGAGAAGGCGAGCGTGCAGCCGTCGGGCGCGGCCCGCGCGAGCACGTCCATGCCGACGCTGCCGCCGGCGCCGGCGCGGTTCTCGACCAGCACCGGCACGCCCAGCGCCTGCGCGAGCGGTTCGGCCAGCGCGCGCGCCATGCCGTCGCTCACGCCGCCGGGCGGATACACCACGATCAGCCGCACCGGCCGCTGCGGCCAGGGCGGCGCGGCGGCGTGCAGCAGGCGCGGCATCGCGCACGAGGCAGCGAGCAGCGCGCCCACGCGGCGCACGAAGCGGCGGCGCTGCGACGGCATGCGCGTGCTCATGAGCGCGGGTGCTCGCTCGCGAGCCGGCGCAGCAGCGCCGCAAAGTGCTGCGCGGGCAGGTTGTCTTCCTCGGCGCGCAGCACCAGCGTGAGCGGCGCGTCGAGCTGCCCGCCGTCGGCGAGCCGCGCATAGGCGATGGCATGCGCATGCACGCCGCCCATCGAGGCCGGCACCACCGAGAGGCCGACCCCCGCCGCCACGAGGTTCAGGTTGGTCATCATGCGATCGACTTCGGCCACCACGCGCGGGCGCAGGCCCTTGGCGTGGCACAGCGCGAGCAGCTCGGCATAGAGGCCGGGCGCGCCGGGGCGCCGCACCAGGATGATGCCTTCCTCGCACAGCCTGGCGAGCGGCAGCGCGCGCGAGGCCTTGCTGCGCGCGAGGGCAAGCCGATGGTCGATGGGCATGGCCACCAGCACCGGCTCGCGCAGCAGCGTTTCGAACACCAGGCCTTCAGGCCGCGCCACCGGCACGCGCAGCAGGCCGCAGTGCAGGCGGCCGGCGGCCAGCGCCTCGGTGAGCTCGGCGGCGTTGTCCTCGCGCAGCTGCAGCTCCACGTCCGGATGCGCGCGGCGGAAGGCGCGCAGGGCCTCGGGCATGAAGCGGTGCGCCGCGGCCGAGCTCGTGAAGCCCACCGCCAGCGTGCCGGCCTGCCCCTTGGCCACGCGCGCCATGCGCTGCTTCATGGCTTCCATGTCCTGCAGCATGCGCAGCGCCTCGGCCTGGAACAGCCGCCCCGCATCGGTGAGCGCCACGCCGCGCGGATGGCGCCTGAAGAGCAGCACGCCGAGCTCGCGCTCCAGCGCCTTGATCTGCAGGCTCAGCGGCGGCTGCTGGATGCCCAGCTGCTCGGCGGCGCGCGTCATGTGGCCGGTGCCGGCCACGGCCGTGAAGTAGCGCAGCGCTCGGATGTCCATATGTTTTTTGTATTGAAAGTGCCTTGTTATTTTATTTGACCCCAGGTCACCCGTGCACCTATCGTCCGGCCGCCTGTTCAAAAAAGCGGTCCTTCGAGGCCGCATGCCGGAGACAAGTCCATGCGCACACCGCGCCCCTCATCGATGATTCGCGCCGCTTTCCGCGCCTGCCGCCCGCTCGGCACCGCGATCGGCCTTTCCCTGGTCCTGGCCGCGTGCGGCGGTGGCGGTGGCGGTGGTGGTGGTGGAGGGGGCGGCGGCTTCTTCTTCCCGGTGCCGCCCGCCGGCAGCAACGGCCCGCCCGACGCCGACCCGCCGGACAACGTGCCGCCGCCCCCCGTGGTGCCGGTGCTCTCGTGCGCGGAGCTGGCCGGCAAGAGCCTGAGCGCTTCGGCGATCGGCCTGCCCGCGCAGGGCGCCACCGTCACCAGCGCCACGCCCGTGGCCGCGGGCGACGCCGGCAACCTGATGGGCGACTACTGCCGCGTGCGCGGCACCATCCAGCCCGTCGACCCTGCCTCCCAGGCGATCAACTTCGCGCTCAACCTGCCCGAGAAGTGGAACCGGAAGACCATCCACTTCGGCGGCGGCGGTTTCGACGGCGTGCTCATCGACGGCACCGAGACCATCCGCTTCGGCCCGGCCGGCAAGCCCGCGCCGCTCGCGCTCGGCTATGCCACCTACGGCGATGATTCGGGCCACCAGGCGAGCAGCATCACCGACGGCCGCTTCGCGGCCAACGACGAGCAGCTGGCCAACTACGGCGGCCTGTCGCTCAAGAAGACCCGCGACGTGGCGCAGGCGCTGGTGCTCGCGCACTACGGCGTGAAGCCGAAGAAGGCCTACTTCCTCGGCACCTCCACCGGCGGGCGCGATGCGCTCGGCTACGTGCAGCGCTGGCCGCTCGACTACGACGGCATCATCGCCAACGAGCCCGCGCTCAACTACACGGGCACGCGGCTGTCGAACGTGGCGGCGGGGCGTGCGCTCTACGGCAACGGCGGTGCCGGCTGGATGAACGTGGCCAAGACGCTGCTGGTGCAGAAGGCCGCGATGCAGGCCTGCGACAAGCTCGACGGCGCGGCCGACAACATCGTGAGCAACGTGGAAAGCTGCCGCCAGCTCAATGCACCCATCCTCGCATCGCTGCGCTGCAGCGGCGGGCTGGACACCGGCGACACCTGCCTGTCGGACGCGCAGATCGCCACCGTGCGCACCATCGAGTCGCCGCTTGAGTTCACCCGCTACACGCTCGCCAACGGCGTGCGCCGCGCGGGCGGCTACAACCTGCTGGAGGGCGCATTGGTGGCCGGGCCGTACACCACGCGCGACCTCGGCACGCGCAAGGTGCCGGCCAATCCGGCCACCTCGGCCGATGCCAACATGTACGTCACGGGCGACCAGTGGGTGAAGTACTTCGTCACGCGCATCGAGGGCTTCGACACGCTCGGCTTCGATCCGCTGGACCCGGCCGGCTACACGGCGCGCGTCGTGGAGGTGTCGAAGCTCACCGATGCCACCAATCCGGACCTCGCACCCTTCTTCGCGCACGGCGGGCGCATCATCATGCTGCATGGCCTGGCCGACGAAGTGATCAGCCCCAACTCCACCATCGACTACTACCGGCAGCTCGTCGCCACGCTGGGACAGGCCGCGGTGGACGAGAGCGTGCGCTTCTACACCGTGCCCGGCATGGGCCATGGCACGGGGGTGTTCATTCCCAACTGGGATTCGCTCGCGGCGCTCGAAGCCTGGGTGGAGGAGGGCCTGGCGCCCGCCACCGGCGTGGCGGTGGACGCCGTGGCCGGCACCTACGGCCGCACGCGTCCGCTGTGCCGCTTTCCGTCGTGGCCCAGGTACCGCGGCAGCGGCAGCCTCGACGCGGCGGTCAACTACAGCTGCGTGACCGAGGTGGGCGATCCGCTGGCCTGTCCGAACCTGCCCGCGGCCGCCACGGCCTACAAGGGCGGCAACGGCTTCGGCGAAGAGCTCAGCGTGCTGGTCGACCCCGCCACCATGGCCTACACCGTGACCATCGACGCCAGCCTGCAGCGCGCCGCCGGCACGCAGCGCAGCGGCACGCTGGTGGCGCAGGGCCAGTGCAGCTACGCCAGTGCGGAGAGCGGCGCGGTCTTCAGCTTCTCGCCGGGTGGCGTGCTGCTCGGCGGCGTGAACGCGCCGGCCGGCGGCGGCTTCACGCCACTGCTGGCTTTCCAGGCCACCTTCGAGAACGCGGCCACGCCCACGGTGTTCAACCCGGTGGCCAACATCTTCAATGCGGTGGGCGTGCAGCAGGGCAGCGGCGCCGCGGCGGCGCATGCCTCGTCGGTGCGGCTGCGCAACGCGGGCACCTTCCAGTACTGCCGCGACGCGGCCAGCGGCAGCTTCATGGCCTACGACCCCAGCTGCACGCAGACCGAGAAGGGCTACATCAGCTACAACGCTGCACGCAACGCCTTCGACCTGCGCACCACCTCGCCGACGGGCGGCGCCACCACCACGGGCGGCACGCTCACCGGCTCGATGGTGATCGGCCTGGTCAACGGCAGCGCGGTGCCGCTGCACCTGGTGCGCGAATCCGCCGCCAGCACCGGGCTGCGGCTGCTGGCGCCGCAGCAGAGCCTGCTGGCGGGCGCGGCCGACGGCAGCTACGCCATGGCCAGCGTGCAAGGCGAAAGCCGCGAGGCCACGGTGGCAGGCAGCGCCTTCAACCTGGGCGGCGCCGCCGCGGTGCTGAGCTACGACACGCCGGTGCCCGGGGTGGTGCAGGCCGACGCGGGCCGGCCCGGCAATTTCATCTTCACCCACGGCGTTCTCGGCTTCGTCTCCGCATCGGGAACGGCCGCGGCGCTGGAACTCGGAGCACGGCATTGATGAACGACAGCAAACCGCTTCTTCGCAACTTCGCTTTCGCGCTGCTCGGCACCCTCGCCGCGCTGGCGGCCGAGGCCGCCGCCTGGGGCCCCAAACCCACGGCCTGCCCGGCGCCGGTGCCCGCGCAAACGCGCTGCTACACCGGCGCCGATGGCGCCGGCGCGCTCTACTGGATCGCCATACCGCAGGCGTGGAACCGCGTGCTCGTGATGCATGCCCATGGCGGCCCCGAGACCGGTCCACCCCGGCTCGAGCGCAGCGAGGAAGACCTCAAGCGCTGGGCCGTCACCGTGAAGGCCGGCTACGCCTGGGCCGGCTCCACCTACCGCCGCGGCGGCTACGGCGTGACCATGGCCGCGGAAGACACCGAACGCCTGCGCCGCATCTTCGTGCAGCGCTTCGGCCCGCCGCGCCGCACACTGCTGCATGGCCAGAGCTACGGCGCGGGCGTGGCCGCGAAGGCTGCCGAACTCTATGCACCGGCCGGCGATGCCAAGAGCCCGTACGACGGACTGCTGCTCACCAGCGGCGTGCTCGGCGGCGGCAACAGCGCCTACGACTTCCGGCTCGACCTGCGCGTGGTCTACCAGTACGTGTGCCGCAACCATCCGAAGCCCGACGAGCCGCAATACCCGCTGTGGCAGGGCCTGCCGATGGAGTCGAAGCTCACGCGCGCCGAACTGGCCGCGCGCGTCAGGGAATGCACCGGCGTCGGCCTGCCCGCCGCGCAGCGCACGCCCGAGCAGGCCGCGCGGCTCAAGACCATCCTGTCGGTCGTGAAGATCCAGGAGCGCTCGCTGCTGGGCCACCTGAACTGGGCCACCTGGCTGTTCCAGGACCTGGTGCAGCAGCGCCTGGACGGGCGCAACCCGTTCGGCAACATCGGTGTGGCCTACCAGGGCTCGGCTGACGATGCGGCGCTGAATGCCGGCGTGGCGCGCTATGCGGCCGATCCACAGGCCAAGGGCGCGCTCGCCGCCGACAGCCAGCCTTCAGGCCGCACCGCGCTGCCCACCGTGGCCCTGCATGCCATCGACGACCCCACGGCTTTCGTCGAGCTCGAAGACGCCTACCGGCGCATCCGCGATGCCGCCGGCACGGGCGGCATGCTGGTGCAGAGCTTCAGCGCCGAGCGCGAGCACAGCTACCTGAGCGATTCGGAATACCCGGCGCTCTTCGAAGCCTTGATGGACTGGATCGACAAGGGCGAGAAGCCCACGCCCGCGAGCCTGGCGCAGCGCTGCGCGGCGCAGATGCCGCGCTACGACACCGACGGCAAGAACGGCTGCCACATCAAGCCCGAGTGGCAGGCACCGGCGCTCGAAACCCGCGTGCCTGCGCGGGCACCCTGATTTTTTATCGACTCGATGGAGACCCCCATGAAGAAACTGTTCGCCCTTGCGGCAATCGTCCTGGCCGCCGGCGCGCATGCGCAGGACTTTCCCGCGGGCAAGCCCGTGACCATCGTCGTGCCCTTTGCCGCGGGCGGCCCGACCGACCGCGTGGCGCGCGACCTGGCCGAGGCATTGCGCAAGCCCCTGGGCGGCGCCAGCGTGATCATCGACAACGTGCCCGGTGCCGGCAGCTCCATCGGTGCGGCCAAGGTGGCGCGCGCCGCGCCCGACGGCTACACGCTGCTCTTGAACCACATCGCGATGGCCACCGTGCCCACGCTGGTGCGCAACCTGCCGTTCAAGGTCGGGAGCGACTTCGAATACCTCGGCATCGTCAACGACGTGCCGATGACGCTGATCGCCAAGCCGAGCCTTCCGGCCGGCAACTACGCGGAGCTTGCCGGCTGGATCGCCGCCAACAAGGGCCGGATCAACATCGGCAACGCGGGCATCGGCTCGGCCTCGCACCTGTGCGGGCTGCTCTTCCAGAGCGCGACCAAGACCGAGATGACGCCCGTGCCCTACAAGGGCACCGCACCGGCCATCACCGACCTGATCGGCGGGCAGATCGACCTGCTGTGCGACCAGACCACCAACACCTCCCCGCAGATCGAGGCGAAGAAGGTCAAGGCCTATGCGGTCACCACGCCCAGGCGCCTCGCGATGCCGCTGCTGAAGGACCTGCCCACGCTCGACGAGGCCGGGCTGAAGAACTTCCAGGTCACCATCTGGCATGGCCTGTACGCGCCCAAGGGAACACCGGCGCCGGTGCTGAAGAAGCTCAACGATGCACTGAAGGTGGCGTTGAAGGATCCCGACTTCATCAAGCGCGAAGAAGGCCTGGGTGCCGTGGTGGCCGCCGATGGCCGCATCGAGCCCGAGGGCCACAGGAAGTTCGTGGCGGCCGAGATCGCCAAGTGGAGCCCCATCATCAAGGCCGCGGGCGTCTACGCGGACTGACGAAGACGCGATGCGCGCGCGGCCTCAGTGGTCGTGGTGCAGGTAGCTCGCCTGCCGCGGCAGCCGCAGGCTCACGAGGAAGGCGATCACCATCATCGCGGTCACATACCAGAAGAAGGCCGACTCGTGGCCCAGCGACTTGAGCCCCAGCGCCACGTATTCGGCCGAGCCGCCGAAGATCGCGTTGGCCACGGCGTAGGCCAGGCCCACGCCCAGCGCGCGCACCTCGGGCGGAAACATCTCGGCCTTCACGATGCCGCTGATCGAGGTGTAGAAGCTCACGATGGCCAGCGCCGCGATGATCAGCGCAAAGGCCGCCACCGCGTTGGTGGTGTGCTGCAGCGCCGTGAGGATCGGCACCGTGGCCAGCGCGCCGAGCCCGCCGAACAGCAGCATGTTGTTGCGCCGCCCGATGCGGTCCGACAGCGCGCCGAACAGCGGCTGCATGCACATGTAGAGGAAGAGCGCGCCGGTCATCACGTAGCTCGCGGTCTTGATCGGCAGGTGCACCGTGTTCACCAGGTACTTCTGCATGTAGGTGGTGAAGGTGTAGAAGATCAGCGAACCGCCGGCCGTGAAGCCCAGCACCGTCAGGAAGGCCGGCATGTGGTGCTTGAAGAGCCCGGTCATGGTGCCAGCCTCCTTGTTGGCCTTGGCCTCGGCGCTTTGCGTTTCGTGCAGCGTGCGCCGCAGCAGCAGCGCCACCACCGCGGCCACGGCGCCGATGACGAACGGAATGCGCCAGCCCCAGGCCTTGAGCTCGGCTTCGGTGAGCAGCTGCTCGAGCACCACGATCACCAGCACCGCCAGCAGCTGCCCGCCAATGAGCGTGACGTACTGGAACGACGAGTAGAAGCCGCGCTGCCCGCGCAGCGCGACCTCGCTCATGTAGGTGGCGGTGGTGCCGTATTCGCCGCCCACCGACAGGCCCTGGAACAGCCGGCAGACCAGCAGCAGGAAAGGCGCCCAGGCGCCGATCTGCGCATAGGTGGGCAGGAAGGCAATCACCAGCGAGCCGCCGCACATCATCGAGACCGAGATCAGCAGCGAGGTCTTGCGCCCGACCTTGTCGGCGATGCGCCCGAACAGCCAGCCGCCGATCGGCCGCATCAGGAAGCCCGCCGCGAACACGCCGGCCGTGTTCAGGAGCTGCACCGTCGGGTCCGACTTGGGAAAGAAGGATGACGCGAAATACAGCGCCGAGAAGGCATACACGTAGAAGTCGAACCACTCGACCAGGTTGCCCGAGGAGGCGGCCATGATCGAGAAGACGCGGTGGCGTTTTTCTTCTGCGGTGTAGTGGGGCGGTGGGGGAGGCGATGCGGGGGCCGATGAGCTCCCGGAAATGGAAGTGGCTGCGCTCATGATGCGTTGTGCCGCCCGTGCAGGCGATGTTGTTGGAAGCAACATTTTCTGCACGCACGCATTTGCGTGCTGTCAGCCAGCGCCGCAAGCCTGCCGCCCGAAGGGGCTAGAAGGTCCCCGGCAGCAGGATGCCCGAATCCACGTTCTCGATATTCGTGCGCCCGCAAAAGGCCATGGTGATGTCGAGTTCCTTGTGGATGATCTGCAGCGCGCGCGTCACGCCGGCCTGGCCGTAGGCGCCCAGGCCGTAGAGAAAGCTGCGGCCGATCAGCGTGCCGCGGGCGCCGAGCGCGCGGGCCTTGAGCACGTCCTGCCCGCTGCGGATGCCGCCGTCCATCCACACCTCGATCTCGCGGCCCACGGCATCGACGATGGCCGGCAGCGCCGCGATGGAGGAGGGCGCGCCGTCGAGCTGGCGGCCGCCGTGGTTGGAGACGATGAGCGCGTCGGCGCCGCTCGCGACGGCCAGGCGCGCGTCTTCGGCGTCCATGATGCCCTTGAGGATCAGCTTGCCGCCCCAGCGCTTCTTGATCCATTCCACATCGGCCCAGCTGAGCGCCGGGTCGAACTGCTCGGCCGTCCATGACGACAGCGACGACAGGTCCTTCACGCCCTTGGCATGGCCCGCGATGTTGCCGAAGGTGCGGCGCCTGGTGCCGAGCATGCCCAGGCACCAGTGCGGCTTGGTCGCCAGGTTGATCATGTTGGCGATGGTCGGCTTGGGCGGCGTCGACAGGCCGTTCTTGATGTCCTTGTGGCGCTGGCCGAGGATCTGCAGGTCGAGCGTGAGCTGCAGCGCCGACACGTTCGCGGCGCGGGCGCGCTCGATCAGGCGCTCGATGAAGTCGCGGTCCTTCATCACATAGAGCTGGAACCAGAACGGATGCCGCCCGGTGTGCTCGGCAATGTCCTCGAGCGAGCAGATGCTCATGGTCGAGAGCGTGAACGGAATGCCGAAGGCCTTGGCCGCGCGCGCGCCCAGGATCTCGCCGTCGGCATGCTGCATGCCCGTGAGGCCGGTGGGCGCAATGGCCACCGGCATGGCAACCTCCTGCCCGATCATGGTGGAGCGCGTGGAGCGGCCTTCCATGTTCACGGCCACGCGCTGGCGCAGCTTGATTTTCTGGAAGTCGCTCTCGTTGGCGCGGTAGGTGCTTTCGGTCCACGCGCCGGAATCGGCGTAGTCGTAGAACATCTTGGGCACACGCCGCTTGGCGATCACCCGCAGGTCTTCGATGCAGGTGATCTTGGAAAGGTCGGGCACGAGGCGGTCTCCTGTAGGGTGTTCTGTTGTTCGTTCTTGCGGAAGGCCCGCCATGATGGCATGGCCCGCGGCGGCCCGAGTGTGATCGGCCCGGCGCCGGCCGGGCTGAAATTTACCCGCCCCGCAGCTGAAAAGAATTCAGCTCAGTCGCGCAGCGCCTGGCGCAGCCATTCGACGAAGGTCGCGCACTCCCAGCGCTCCATCGCCCCCGGCCGCCAGCACAGGAAGTAGGCGTTGGGCGAGGGCGCGCTCTCTGCCGAAAGCCGCACGAGGCGCCCGTTCTCCAGCCAGGCGCTGCCGAGCTTCAGGTGCATCAGCACCACGCCGAAGTCTTCGGCCGCTGCGTCGAGCGCCAGCCCCAGGTCGTTGAACTGGTGGCCTGTGGCCGGCTCCGGCAGGCCGATGCCACGGGCCTTGAACCAGGTGCGCCACGACTCGAGCGGCGTGCGCAGCAGCTGCACGCGCGAGACCTCGGCATCGGTTGCAAAGCCGTCGAACGGGCCGTGGCGCTGCAGGTACGCCGGGCTGCAGGCGGGCGCGACGTCGTCGGCCAGCAATTGGCAGAACTCGCGGTCGTGAAAAGGCCCGGTGCCGAAGCGCAGTTCCAGGTCGGCCTCTTCGGCCGTCATGTTGCGCACCGGCATGGTCACCTGCAGCATCAGCTCGATGTTCGGATAGGCATCGCGAAAGCGCGCGAGCCGGGGCAGCAGCATCTGGCGGGAGAACGTGGGCGTGACGGCCACCCGCAGCCGCCGCACCTGCGATGCGGGCTCGCGGCCGGGCACCTGCTGCAGCGCCGCAATGGCCTCGCGCACGCGGGCCAGGTAGGCCACGCCGTCGGCGCTCAGGCCGAAGTCGTTGCCTGTGAAAAGCTTGAGTTCGAGCAGCGTCTCGAGCTGGCGGATGCGGTGGCTCACCGCACTGGGCGTGACGCTGAGCTCTTCCGCCGCGAGGTTCACGCTGCGCAGGCGCGCCACGGCCTCGAAGGCCTGCAGGCCCTGCGTGGAGGGAAGTCGCGTCGATGCCATGGGGTGTTTTCCGGAAGCGATCTTATCGATGCAGCGTGGCGGCCAGTGCCTCGAGCAGGCGCCGCAGATCGTCCACCGCTTCGCGCGCCAGCGCCGCGCCGCCCATCTGCGCCTTGACGATGGCGCCGTCCACACCCAGCGCCGCGGCCTGGGCGAGCGCCATGCGTGCGGGCAAGGCCGCGGGCAGCAGGCCGGCAATGACCTCCACCATCTCGCGCTTGTGTTCGCGCGCGCGCTCGGCGGCGCCCTCCACGCTGCCCCCCACCTCGGCCACTGCGTTGATGAAGGCGCAGCCGCGGAACGCGGGGTCGGCGAACCATTCGGCCATCACGTCGGCGAGCAGCAGCAGGGCCCCGGCATTGCCGGCGCGTTCGTGCGCGCCGCGGCGTCCGAGCGCGTCGACGAACCAGGCCATCCATCGCGCATGCCGGTGATCGAGAAAGGCGCGCACCAGGTCGTCCTTCGACGGGAAGTGCCGGTAGAAGGTGACCTTGGTGACGCCCGAGGCGGCAATGACGCGGTCGATGCCGGTGGCGCGGATGCCGTCGGCATAGAAGAGGTCGTGCGCCGTGAGCAGGATGCGTTCGCGTGCGGGCAGTGCGGAGATGTCCATGGTGCTATTGTAGGCATGTAGACAGGTCTGTCTACATGTGGCACATTGCGGGCCTTCGCCATTTCCTCACTTCACCTTCAACGAAAGACCACCATGGAATCACGCCCCCCGCTGCCGCCCTTCACCCTCGAGACCGCCCTGAAGAAAGTCCAGGCCGCCGAAGACGCCTGGAACACGCGCGACCCGGTTCGCGTGAGCCTGGCCTACACGCCCGACACCGAGTGGCGCAACCGCGCCGACTTCGTCAACGGCCGCGAGCAGGTGGTGGAATTCCTCACCCGCAAGTGGGAGCGCGAGCACGACTACCGCCTGAAGAAGTCGCTCTGGGCCTTCATGGACAACCGCATCGCGGTGCGCTTCGAGTACGAATGGCACGACGCGGCCGGCCAGTGGTTCCGCAGCCACGGCAACGAGAACTGGGAATTCGCCGAGAACGGGCTGATGCAGCGGCGCTTCGCGAGCATCAACGACCAGCCCATTGCCGAGGCTGATCGCAAGTTCCGCTGGGAGCGCTGACCGGTCTGCGGGCACGGGTGTTGCTTGCTTTTGGTGCATGGAGACACCCGTACTGAACCCCACCGCCAGCCACCCGCTCTGGCAGCACCAATTGGGGTTGCTGCTCGAATCGACCGGCGAGGGCATCTTCGGCATCGACCTCGACGGCCATTGCATGTTCATCAACCGGGCCGGCGCGCAGATGCTGGGGCATGAGGCGCGCGACGTGATCGGCAGCAACATGCACGAGCTCACGCACCATTCGCATCCCGACGGCTCGCACTACGCCGACACGGACTGTCCCATCTTCAACGCCTTTCGCCGCGGCCTGCCGTGCCGCATCGACACCGAGGTGTTCTGGCGTCGCGACGGCAGCGCCTTCGCGGTGGAGTATTCGAGCCATCCGATCATGGACGGCGCGCAGGTGCGCGGCGCCGTCATCACCTTTGTCGACATCACCGAGCGCCGCCGCCAGGCCGAGGCGTTGCAGCAGGCCAAGGACGAGCTCGGCCTGCGCGTGCAGGAGCGCACGCGCGAGCTGAGCGACGCGCTGGTGCAGCTGCGCGAGCTCTCGGCCTGGCTCGACAAGGTGCGCGAAGATGAACGCACGCGCATCGCCCGCGAGGTGCACGACGAGCTCGGCAGCCTGCTGGTGGCGCTCAAGATGGACGTCAACTGGATCGGCAAGCGCCTGGGCGAGCAGCAGGAGCGCACGCCCGATGCGGCGCAGGCCATGCGCGACCAGATGCGCGGCAAGTGCGGCAACATGAGCCAGCTGATCGAGCGCGCGGTCGACAATGTGGGCCGCATCATCACCGACCTGCGTCCCAGCATCCTCGACCACCAGGGGCTGTGGGCGGCGCTCGAATGGCAGGCGCACGAGTTCGTGCAGTCGGCCGAGCTGGCGCTGCAGTGGCACTTCGACGTGCCCGAGGGCGTGGAGCTGCCCGAGCCCGCGGCCATCGCGGTGTTCCGGATCTTCCAGGAGATGCTCAGCAACGTCGGGCGCCATGCGAAGGCGCGCAGCCTCGGCATCCGCATCGGCGTCGAAGACACGCAACTGAGCATCAGCGTGCGCGACGATGGCGTGGGCGCGCCGGTCCAGGCCTTCGAGGCCGCCACTTCCTACGGGGTGCTCGGCATGCGGGAACGAGCGCGTCACTTCGGCGGGCGCATCGAGATCGACAGCCGCGTGGGCGAGGGCAGCACTTTCTGCCTGCATCTGCCGTTGCCGGTATAGGCTTGGCGACATGGACGACATCCGCGTACTCATCGGCGACGACCACCGCATCGTGCGCGAAGGCCTGAAGCAGATGCTCGGCGACCTCTCCAACGGCCTGCCCTCGATGACCGTGCGCGCCGAAGCCCAGACCGGCCCGGAGGTGCTCGCCGCCGTACAGGAGCTCGGCGGCCCCGACGGCCTCGACGTGGTGCTGCTCGACATCGCGCTGCCGGGGCGCGACGGCCTCGACGTCTTGCAGGCGTTGCGGAAGGACTGGCCCACGCTTCCGGTGCTGATGCTCAGCACCTACCCGGAGAAGCAGTACGCCGTGCGCTGCATCAAGCTCGGCGCCTCGGGCTACCTCAACAAGAGCGCCGATGCCGACGACATGGTGGGCGCCGTGCGCAAGGTGGCCGCCGGCGGCCTTTATGTCTCCGCGGCCACGGCAGAAGCGCTGGCCGCGGCCGTGGGCCGCAACGTGGGACAGGGGCCCGAGCAGCTCTCGCACCGCGAGCACCAGGTGTACCGCCTGCTCAGTACCGGGCACAGCGTGAGCGAAATTGGTGCGCAGCTCGGCCTCGCGTCCAACACCGTGAGCACCTACCGCGCGCGCATCCTCGAAAAGACCGGCACCAAGAACGACGTCGAGCTCGCGCTGTATGCCGAGCGCCACGGCAAGGCCGCCCCCGCGGCCTGAAAACGCAGCCGGCGGGCACTGCCTTGTAGTGCCAGCCCTACAAGGCCTCGACAAGCGCGGCACGATCTGCGGCCCCTGGGCCCTTGGGTCTCGCTTCCGGCCCGGGGCTTGCATCGTGGCAGGCATCTTTTCACCGAGGTGCACCACCATGTCCAGCCCATCCGATTCGACTGCCTGCGATCTCTACGACGCCGACCGGCCACTGAACATGCGCTGCGCCTGCGGCCGCAACCATGGCCGTGGGGCCACAGAGATCGACGTCAGCCCCGACGACAAGCTCGAAGCCAGCCTCATGAAGGCGCTGTTCCCGGTCGACAGCGTGCGCCGCGGCTTCCTGCGCGCCGTGGGCGCCAACACCGCGCGCGCCGCCATCGCCTCGGTATTGCCGCTGGGCGCACTGCAGGCCATGGCGCAGGACAAGGCACCGCTCGAAAAGACCAATCTCAAGATCGGCTTCATTCCGATCACCTGCGCCACGCCGCTCATCATGGCGCACCCGCTGGGCTTCTATCAGAAGCAGGGGCTCAACGTCGAGGTGGTCAAGACCGCAGGATGGGCGCTGATCCGCGACAAGATGCTCAACAAGGAATACGACGCCACGCATTTCCTGTCGCCCATGCCGCTCGCCATTTCGATGGGCGCGGGCTCCAACCAGGTGCCGATGAACGTCGCCACCATCCAGAACACCAACGGCCAGGCCATCACGCTGGCCAACAAGCACAAGGACAAGCGCGACCCGAAGATGTGGAAGGGCATGAAGTTTGCCGTTCCCTTCGAGTACAGCATGCACAACTTCCTGCTGCGCTACTACGTGGCCGAGGCGGGCCTGAACCCCGACACCGACATCCAGATCCGCGTGGTGCCGCCGCCCGAGATGGTGGCCAACCTGCGCGCCGGCAACATCGACGGCTACCTGGGCCCCGACCCCTTCAACCAGCGTGCGGTGTTCGAGGAAATCGGCTTCCTGCACCTGCTGACGCGCGACCTGTGGAACGGCCATCCCTGCTGCGCCTTCGGCACCTCGGCCGAATTCATCGAGAAGAATCCCAACACCTTTGCCGCGCTGGTGCGCTCGGTGCTCACCGCATCGGCCATGGCGCGCGACCCGAAGAACCGCGAGCTCATCGCCAAGGTGATCGCGCCCGCGCAGTACCTGAACCAGCCCGAGACCGTACTGACGCAAGTGCTCACGGGCAAGTTCGCCGACGGCCTGGGCAACATCCGCACCGTGCCCGACCGCGCCGACTTCGATCCGATCCCGTGGCAGTCGATGGCCGTGTGGATGCTCACGCAGATGAAGCGCTGGGGCTATGTGAAGGGCGACGTCAACTACCGGCAGATTGCCGAGAAGGTGTTCCTGCTGACCGATGCGAAGAAGCGCATGAAGGAACTCGGCCAGGCCGCGCCGGAAGGGGCGTACCCCAAGTTCACCATCATGGGCAAGGTGTTCGATCCCGCGAAGCCCGACGACTACGTCAAGAGCTTTGCCATCGGCAAGATGGCCTGAACCATGCGCGGCAAGAAAACCCTTTCGCTGAAGGCGGCGCTGGTGTCGCTGTTCATGTTCCTGCTGCTGGTCGGCGCGTGGCAGCTGGCCACCCTGCCCGCGGCCGGCGCCGGTGCCGCTGCGGGCATGACCGCCGAGCAGATCGAATACCAGAAGATGCTCGGCAAGGATCCGGCCGGGCAGGTCAAGAGCTCGGGCTTTCCCACGCCGGCGGAAATGGCCGTCACGGCCTGGAAGCATCTCTCGAACCCCTTCTACGACAACGGACCCAACGACAAGGGCATTGCCATCCAGCTGGCGTACTCGCTGGCCCGCGTGGGGCTGGGTTTCCTGCTGGCCTGCGTGGTGGCGGTGCCGCTCGGCTTCGTGATCGGCATGTCGCCGCTGCTGCACAAGGCCTTCGATCCGTTCATCCAGGTGCTCAAGCCCATTTCTCCGCTGGCGTGGATGCCGCTTGCGCTCTACACCATCAAGGACTCGTCGGTCAGCGGCATCTTCGTGATCTTCATCTGCTCGGTGTGGCCGATGCTGCTCAACACCGCCTTTGGCGTGGCCTCGGTCAAGCGCGAATGGCTCAACGTGGCGAGCACGCTGGAGGTGAAGCCGCTGCGCCGCGCGTTCCGCGTGATCCTGCCGGCGGCCGCGCCCACCATCCTCACGGGCATGCGCATCAGCATGAGCATCGCGTGGCTGGTCATCGTGGCGGCCGAGATGCTGGTCGGCGGCACCGGCATCGGCTACTTCGTCTGGAACGAGTGGAACAACCTCTCGCTCACCAACGTGATCTTCGCGATCCTGGTGATCGGCATCGTCGGCATGCTGCTCGACCAGGCCTTCGCGGGCCTGCAACGGAAAGTGACCTATGTGGAGTGATCGATCGGAACGAGGCGCCCCCATGACAACTGCTTCCGCCCTGCGGCCCGCCACCAGCGGCTTCCTGCGCATCGAGGGCCTGGCCAAGGCCTTCGTGCCGGCGCGGCCGGTGTTCGCGGACGTATCGTTCACGCTGGATCGCGGCGAGTTCGTCTGCATCATCGGCCACTCGGGCTGCGGCAAGACCACCATCCTCAACGTGCTGGCGGGCCTGGACCAGGCGAGCGCCGGCCATGTGTTCATGGACGGCCGCGAAGTGGCCGGACCGAGCCTGGAGCGCGGCGTGGTGTTCCAGAGCCACGCGTTGATGCCGTGGCTCACGGTGCGCAGGAACATCGCCTTCGCGGTGGCTTCGCGCTGGCCCGACTGGTCGGCCGCGCAGGTCAACACGCAGGTGGAGCGCTTCGTGGCCATGGTGGGTCTCGACGCCGCCATCGACAAGAAGCCCGCGCAGCTTTCGGGCGGCATGAAGCAGCGCGTGGGCATTGCGCGCGCCTTTGCCATCCAGCCCAAGATGCTGCTGCTCGACGAGCCCTTCGGCGCGCTGGATGCGCTCACGCGCGGCACCATCCAGGACGAGCTCATGGCCATCGTGCGCCAGACGCAGCAGACCGTCTTCATGATCACGCACGACGTGGACGAGGCGATCTTGCTGGCGGATCGCATCCTGCTGATGACCAACGGCGCCGACCAGCCGGGCGGCGGCTGGCGCGCCGGCAACATCGCCGAGACCGTGGTCAACCCGCTGCCGCGCGAGCGCACGCGCGCTTCGCTGCACCACCTCGATGGCTACTACGCGCTGCGCAACCACATCGTCGATTTCCTCGTCACGCGCGCCAAGGCGTCGTGACTCTTTCTTCGTTCTTCTTCTTCATTTCAATCAGGAGCAAACCCGCATGAACCGCAACGACGTCACCGAGAAGATCATCACCGTGAAGGTGTCCAAGGGCATCCAGTGGGCCGATGTGGCGAAGAAAGTCGGCCTCTCGAAGGAGTGGACCACCGCCGCATGCCTCGGGCAGATGACGCTCGACGACAAGCAGGCCAAGGTCATCGGCAAGATCTTCGGCCTGACCGCCGAGGAGCAGAAGTGGCTCCAGGTGGTGCCCTACAAGGGCTCGCTGCCCACGCCCGTGCCGACCGATCCGCTCATCTACCGCTGGTACGAGGTGGTGAGCGTATACGGCACCACGATCAAGGAACTGATCCATGAAGAATTCGGCGACGGCATCATGAGCGCCATCGACTTCAGCATGGACATCCAGCGCCAGGCCGATCCCAAGGGCGACCGCGTCAACGTGGTGCTCTCGGGCAAGTTCCTGCCCTACAAGACCTATTGACGCGGCCCCTCGGAACGTCAGAACGCGGCGTGCTCGGCCGGCCTCGGCCGCCATGCGGGGCGGCGCGGGGCCGAGATGCTGCCGCCCTCGATGGCGCCCGCAATCGAGCGGGCCACGGCTTCCGCGGGCACCGCGATGCGCCGGCGCGTGACCATGCGCTCGAAGCTGCTGCAGGCCGCGATGCGGTCGGCCAGCGTGCGGTCCGCCTCGCTCACGTCGGGGCGAATCACCGTCACGCGCACCTTCCCTGCGTGCTCCTGCCGCAGGCCTTCGGAGATGGCGTCCACCGCGTACTGCGTGCCGCAATACACGGCCGAGTTCGGCGACACGCCCTGCGCGGGCACCGGCGCCACGTTGACGATGTGGCCCCAGCCCTGTTCCTGCATGGTCGGCAGCACCGCTGCAATGCCCAGCAGCACGCCGCGCAGGTTCACGTCGAGCATCAGCTCCCATTCGTCGACCTTGCGCGTCCACAGCGGCGACAGCGGCATCACGCCCGCGGCGTTCACCAGCACGTCGATGCGGTCGTGCGTTTCGAGTGCGAATTCGGCAAATGCTTCCACGTCGGGCCGGTAGGTGACGTCCAGCCGCTGGAAGCTCGCGGTGCCGCCGGCGGCGGTGATTTCTTTGGCCAGCGCTTCGAGCCGGTCGGTGCGGCGCGCGCCAAGCACCACCTTGGCGCCGCGCCGCGCCAGGAGCCGCGCGGCCGCCGCGCCGATGCCACCACTTGCGCCCGTGATGAGGACGACTTTTTCCTGGATTGCGCTCATGAGACTCTCCTCGTGCGATGGGTGTGGACCATGGCGCAACGCTGCGCCGGGCATGGAGGCAAGTCTCTCGCGGATGGGGCCGCGGGCGTTATCCGGATCGAACGGGCTTCTTGCCTGATCCTGCAAGACCTGAGGTCCTTGCCGGCGCTCAGCTGCCTGCCGCGGCGGCCGGCCGGCGAAGCTCCTTGCCCGCCATGGCGCCAAGCGTGCGCAGGCCCTTCTCGATGCGCGCGTCCCAGCCGTGGCCGCCGCTCAGGCGCAGGCAGTGGGCGTACTTGCCGCTGGCCGAGAACACCACGCCGGGCGCAAAGCAGATGCGTTTCTCCAGCGCCTGCGCAAACAGGAGCCGCGTGTCCGCGGGTTCGGGCAGCTCGACCCACAGCACGAAGTTACCCGCCGGCCTCGACACCTTGGTGCCCGGCGGGAACGCCTGCTCGATCACCCGCGTCATGCGCTCCAGCGTGTCGGCGAACTCGCGCCGGACCCGGCGCAGGTGGCGGTCGTAGTCGCCGTTCGACAGGAAGGTGGCGAGCGCCACCTGCGTCAGCACCGGCGTGGCGAGGCTGGTGGCGAACTTGGTTTCGAGCACCCGGGCCATGTGGCGGCGCGTGGCGATCCAGCCGATGCGGTAGCCGGGCGCGAGCGTCTTGGAGAACGAGCCGCAATAGATGACGTTGTCGTGCGTGTCGAGCGCGCTGAAGGGCAGGGGCCGCTCCTCGCCGAAATGGACGTCGCCGTACACGTCGTCCTCGATCAGCGGCACGCCGTGTTTGGCCAGGAGGCGCAGCACGGCGCGCTTGTTTTCTTCGGGCATGGTGCAGCCGAGCGGATTGCTGAAGCTCGACGCCAGCACGCAGGCGCGCACCTTGCCCGAGGCCACGACTTCGCGCAGCGCATCGACCGAGATGCCGGTATCGGCATCGGTCGGCAGCTCGACCACCTTGAGCCTTTTTGCGCGCAGCACCTGCAGCAGCCCGAAGTAGGTCGGTGATTCGATGGCGACGGTGTCGCCGGGCTCCGTGACCGCGTCGAGCGCGAGCGCCAGCGCCTCGGTGCAGCCGCAGGTGATGGCGATGTCGTCGGGCGCCAGCGCCTGCCCGAAGCGCAGCGCGCGGCGCGCGATCTCCAGGCGCAGCGACATCTCGCCGTGCGGCGGCGAGTAGGTGTTGCACTGGCTGCCCTTCACGCGGGCCGTGCGGGCCAGCACGAGGTCGAGCCTGGAGGAGGACAGCAGCCGCTGGTTGGGAATGGCGCAGCCGAGCGGCACGAAGGCTTCGTCCGACGCGTGCTTCAGCAGGTCGAGCATGAGGCCCGAGAGTTCCACCTTGGCCGGCCGGATCGAATGGCGCGCGGTGGTGGGCACGGGCAGGGCGGGCGGCGCCTTGGCGACGTAATAGCCCGATTGCGGCCGTACTTCGAGAATGCCGCGGTCTTCGAGCAGGCGGTAGGCCTGCACCGCGGTGCTCAGGCTGGTGCGCTGCTGCGTGCTGATCTCGCGCAGCGAGGGCGCCCGCGCACCGGGCTTCAGCGTGCCGCGGCCGGCCAGGCCGGCCACGAAATCGGCAATTTCTTCATAGCGGAACCGGGGGGGCTGCGACACGGATCACTCCTGCTGGCGTGGATGGCACTGCACGCAACTGTACTGCATCGAATTTCATAAAAGTGTGGCTGTTATCGACAGTCATGAAACTGCAACATCGGAGCCATCGACAGCAATGGATCAAGCGGCAGCACATGGCACGGTTTCCAGACAACGAAATCATTTCCCTCGTCAGCAAGGCGCCGCGCTTCGACCTTGCCGAAAGCGTGGGGCCGAGCGTGCGGCTGTCTGAACTGGTCGACATGGCCTTCGGCGACGATGCCGACTTTGCGCTGGACTACGGTACGGCGGCGGGCAGCCCGGGCCTGCGCCAGGAAATCGCGAACGAACATGGCGTCGACGCCGACGACGTGGTGGTCACGGTCGGCGGTGCCCACGCCCTTTTTCTCATCGCCTTCACGCTGTGCCAGGCGGGCGACGAAGCCGTCGTGGCCGAGCCGGTGTTTCCGTTGGCGCGCAACGCGCTGACTGCCGTCGGCGCCACCACGCGCGTGCTGCCGCTGAGCTTCGACACCGGCTACCGCATCGACCTGGATGCGCTGCGCCAGCTGCTCTCCTCGAAAACCAAAGTGGTGAGCCTCGCCTCGCCGCAGAACCCTTCGGGCGTCGCGATTCCGGCCCAGACCTTGCGCGAGATCGTGGCGATGCTGGCCGAACATGCGCCGAAGGCCTGGCTCGTGATCGACGAGACCTACCGCGAGGCTGCCTATGGCGACGATGCCGCGGCGCCGGGCGCCGTCAACTTGGGCGGCAGGGTGGTCTCGGTGTCCTCGCTGTCCAAATGCCATGGCTCGGCGGGCCTGCGCATCGGCTGGGCCATCACGCGCGACACGGCACTGCGCCAGGCGCTGGTCACGGCGAAGTTCAGCACGGTGATCTCCTGCTCGCCGGTCGACGAGGCACTCGCGCTGGCTGTCTTCAGGCAGCGCGACCGGATCATCGGCGAGCGGCGAAAGCTCCTCTCGCAAAACCTGCAGTTCACCGAGAGCTGGGTGTCGCGCCACTCGGGCCACATCGAGTGGGTGCGTCCGGATGCCGGGGCGCTGTGCTGCATGCGGCTCAGGCGCGAGCTCTTCGATGCCGCGGCCGTCGAGCGCTTCTATGCGGCGCTGGCCAGGTACAGCACGCGCGTCGCGCCCGGCCCATGGTTCAGGGACGACCCGCTGGTGTTCCGCCTGGGGTTCGGATTGCCGACGCTCACGCAGCTGGCGATTGCGCTGGAGTGCGTGTCGGTTGCGCTGACGGAAGCCGCGCGGCTCGATAGCTAAGGCCAGTCAATACGGCGGTGCCTTGCGCGCCCGCTGCGCGCGCGCCGCTTCGGTCCACCAGGCCAGGTCGTCGGCGAACCTTCCGAAGGAGCGATCGAGCGATTCGCCCGCGCTGCCGGTGGGCCTGCCGTTCGCATCGAGCGTTTGCGAAATGGGCCCGACGGCCAATGTGCTCGACACGACGACCATTCCCATCTCCGACAGGATCGAGTGCCACACGGTGCCGGAGCGCACGCCGGAGAACCGGCCGGCCGAATAGCTGGCCACGGCGGCCGGGCGCCAGAACCATTCCTCGAGGAAGTGGTCGGTCAGGTTCTTCAAGCCGGGCTGCGGGCCCCAGTTGTATTCGCCGGTCACGAAGACGAAGGCGTCCGCGCCGCGTATCTTCTGCGCCAGCGCTTCCATGGCCGCGGGCGCGGTGCCCTGGGGGTATTCCTTGTACATGCGGTCGAGCATGGGCAGGTCGACGGCCTTGGCGTCGATCAGCTCGGCTTCGGCGCCTCGCGCGTTGAGTCCCGCCACCAGGTAGTCCGCCAGGCGAATGCCCATGCGGTCCGACCGGTACGAGCCATAGAACACCAGAATCCTGTCTGCCATCTTCGCTCCGTTCGAGGCCGGGATGGCCGTGGGGCGAAGGCTACAACATCGGCTCGCCCGCGCCGCAATTGGTTGCAGCAACTTGCGGGCTGGCTACCATGCCGGTCCATGAACCTGCTGCCCATTCTGCGCACCACCGCCTCGATGCTCGTCCTGCTGCTCGCGGGGCGCGTGGGCGCCGCGCCGTCGGCGCAGTTGTTCGATGCGGTGAAAAAGCCGGAATCGCTGGATGCGGATTGGCGCGCGCGCTTGTGCGCGCTGTTGCCGCAGCCCTGCGATCCGCAGGCGCTGGGCCTGTACCGGCCGCGCGGCGCGGCGGCAGGGGACTACGCGGTGTTCTCGGGCGAGCCGCTGGCCATGGCGCGCATCAGGCGCATTGCAGGCACGTGGCAGCTCAGCCGCCTGCACGACTTCAGCAGCTATGCGGCCGCGTTGATGAGGAAAGCAGCGGACCCCGGTATGGCGGACGCGCGCATTTCCCTCGCGCCGGCGCTCTACCCGCTGGCCGAAGGGCGGTGGGCCGCGGCCGTGCTCCAGACGGTGTCGGAGATGTATTCGGGCGGCGGCGCTTCGTTCAGCAAGGCCGACTTCGTGCCGCTCGAGGACGCAACCAGGGCCGTATACGAAGGCATTCCTTTTTCATGCTCGAAGATGATCCGAGCCTGCTTCAGCGAAAAGGAATACAAGCGGTCGAAGCATTGCCACGACGAGAGCAGCGGCAGCCTCCGCATCACCTACGGCGAACCCGCCAGGCCAGGCGAGGCCTACAGCTGGCAGTACACGTGGCTGCAGAGCGAATGGCCGCAGAACACGCCAGCCAGCGACACCACCACCACGCGCCTTCACTTCACCGCCAGGACCACCGAAAGGGTGAGCTTCTGCGGCGGGCCGCAGTAGCACACGCGTTCGAGTGGGTGCCCGAGTGGCACGCATTCTGCTTGGAAGAAAACGTCCAGGAGAAATGCCGGCTCGATGCTTCGAGTTAGTGCATTACCGAAGGCGACAGCCCATAACGCTCAGGTCCCAAGACTGGACAACTTGACCAACGCTGGAGAGCGCTGCCCGGGGTTCTGAATACAAAGGACTCCGAGGGCGGCCGCCGAAGGGGCAAGCCTTGCGCGATGAGCGTGCATGGTGAATCTCTCAGGCCAAAGGACAGCAGGGGCATCTCGCGCAGTGCGCGGGGTGGCCTTTGCGCGCTTCCGGAGCCTTCTTCTTCATGACTTCTGTTCGAGCGCACCGCGCCTGAATCGAAACCCCGTTCCTCACGATTTTTCAACCGGAGAACCGAAGATGCTGTCGAAACGAAACCTGAAAGCCGTTGTCGCGGGCGCCATGCTTGCCGCTGCCGCCGCAACAAGCGCGTTCGCAGAGGATGCGGGCAAGGTGCTGCGCCTGGTGCCGCAGTCGGACCTGAAGATCCTCGACCCGATCTGGACCACCGCGTTCGTCACGCGCAACCACGGCTATGCCGTGTACGACACGCTCTTCGGCGTGGACGAACAGGGCAAGGTCAAGCCGCAGATGGTCGACAAGTACACCACCGGCGCCGACGGCAAGACATGGACCTTCACGCTGCGCAAGAGCCTGGAGTTTCATGACGGCAAGCCGGTCACCTCGGAAGACGTGCTGGCGTCGCTCAAGCGATGGGGCCAGCGCGACGGGCTGGGCCAGAAGATGTACGCCGCGCTCGACAAGGCCGAGGCCGTCGACGCCAACACCTTCAGGCTGGTGTTCAAGGACAGCTTCGGCATGGTGCTCGACGCGCTGAGCAAGCCCTCGTCGAATCCGCCCTTCATCATGCCGGCGCGCGTGGCCGCCACGCCGGCCGACAAGCAGATCGACGACGCCACGGGCTCGGGTCCCTACATCTTCAAGAAGGAAGAGTACCGCCCTGGCGAGAAGGTGGTCTACCTGAAGAACACCAGGTACGTGCCGCGCACCGAGGCAGCTTCGGGCACGGCGGGTGGCAAGAACGTGTACGTCGACCGCATGGAATGGATCATCCTGAAAGACGCCCAGACGCAGGCCAATGCGCTCGCCAACGGCGAGGTCGACATGATCGAATGGCTGCCGCCGGAGCAGTACACGGCACTCAAGAACAACTCCGCCATCACCGTCGACAACCCGATCCCGAAGGGCTCGTTCGCGCTGCACCTGAACCACGTCATCCCGCCCTTCGACAATCCGAAGATCGCGCAGGCCGCCATCATGGCCATCAATCAGGAGGCGCTGATGCGCGCCCAGATGGTGCACAAGGAGCTCTACAACAGCTGCGCCTCGGTCTACCCGTGCGGCACGATGTTCTCGAACGACAAGACCGGCTACTTCACCGGCAAGCCGCAGTTCGAGAAAGCCAAGGCGCTGCTCAAGGAAGCGGGCTACGACGGCAAGCCGGTCGTGCTGCTGTATCCAGCCGACTTCGCGCTGCTCAACAAGTTTCCGCCGGTGATGGCGCAGCTGCTGAAGCAGGCCGGCTTCAACGTCGATATGCAGTCGATGGATTGGCCCACGCTGGTCACGCGCCGCGCCAAGAAGGACCCGGTCGACAAGGGCGGCTGGAACCTCTTCATCACCGGCTGGGGCATTGCCGACAACATGAACCCGATGTTCTACGCGCCTCTCACGGGCAACGGCGAGAAGGGCTGGTTCGGCTGGGCCACCGACGACAAGCTCGAACAGCTGAAGTTCGACTTCCTCGCGAGCGCGGACGAGGCCAGGCGCAAGGAATTGGCCACGGCCATCCAGCAGCGCGTGTACGACACCGGCATCTACGCGCCGATCGGCGAATACAAGCCGCTCACGGCCTACCGCAAGGGTGTGGTGAGCGGCGTGGTGCGCTCGCCGGTCAATGTGTTCTGGAACATCAGGAAGAGCTGAGCGCGCCGCGTCGCCATACCCATGCAGATCTTTCTTGTGCGCCGCATCCTGTCGACCGTGCCGGTGCTCGTCATCGTCGCGTTGATCGTGTTCCTCATGCTCCGGCTGGCGCCCGGCGATCCGGCCGCCGCCATCGTGGGCGACAGCGGCACCAGCGAGAACATCGCCAAGGTGCGCAGCCAGCTGGGGCTGGACGATTCGCTGCCCACGCAGTTCGTGCGCTGGAGCGGGCAGTTGCTGCGGGGCAACCTGGGCGAGTCCTACTTCATGAAGAAGACGGTGGTGGAACTGATCGGGCAGCGCATCGAGCCGACGGTGTCGCTTGCGGCGGTCACGCTGGTGGTCACCATCCTGATCGCGGTGCCGCTGGGTGTGGTGGCCGCCTGGCGCCATGGCGGCTGGCTCGACCGCATGCTCATGGGCTTCTCGGTCATGGGCTTTTCGATACCGGCCTTCGTGATCGGCTACGTGCTCATCTGGATCTTCGCGCTGCACCTGCAGCTGCTGCCGGTGCAGGGCTACGCGCGGCTGAGCCAGGGGCCCTGGCTCTGGATCAAGCACCTGATCCTGCCGTCCATCACGCTGTCGATCATCTACGTGGCGCTGATTGCACGCGTCACGCGCGCGGCCGTGGCCGAGGCCATGACCGAAGACTACATCCGCACCGCGCGCGCCAAGGGCATTTCGGAAAAACGGGTGCTGATGCGGCATGCGCTGGCCAATGCGGCGATTCCGATCGTCACGGTGATCGGCATCGGCATTGCGCTGCTGATCGGCGGCGTGGTCGTCACCGAAACCGTGTTCGCGATTCCGGGCCTCGGGCAGCTCACGGTCGATGCGGTGCTGTCGCGCGACTTTCCGCTGATACAGGGCATCACGCTGTTCTTTTCCGTCGTCTACGTGCTCATCAACCTGCTGATCGACCTGAGCTACCTGGTGTTCGACCCCCGCATCCGCTATTGAGGCGCAAGAAGAAAAAACACGATGACCGATTCGCTCGCCACGCCGCCGATTCCTGTTGAAGCCGTCGCCGAGCCGCTGCCGCCGCCCCGGCGGCGCTCGCTATTCAAGCGCATCCTGGCCGACTGGTCGGTGCGCGCGGGCGGGGGCGTGCTGCTGTTGCTGGTGCTCGTGTCGCTGGCGGCGCCATGGCTGGGCACCATCGACCCGACCGCCATCGATCCCGGCAGCGGCAACCTCATGCCGGGCACGCGCGGCGAGTTCAACAGCCTGGCGGGCGACACCTTCGAGCACCTGTTCGTCATGGGCACCGACAGCCTTGGGCGCGACATCTGGAGCCGCACGCTCTACGGCGCGCGCGTGTCGCTGACCGTGGGCGTGGCGGTGGCCGCGCTGGCGGTGGTGTTCGGCATGCTCGTCGGGCTCTTGGGCGGCTATTTCCGCCGGCTCGACAGCGCCATCATGCGGCTGATGGACGGCGTGATGGCCATCCCGGGCATCCTGTTCGCGATCAGCCTGGTGGCGCTGTTCGGCGGCAAGCTGCTCACGGTGGTGGTGGCCATTGCGGTGCCCGAGATTCCGCGCGTGGCGCGCCTCGTGCGCTCGGTGGTGCTCACGGTGCGCGAGGAGCCCTATGTGGAAGCCGCCATTGCGCTGGACACGCCGACATGGAAGATCCTTGTGCGCCACATCCTGCCGAATGCGATTGCGCCGCTGATCATCCAGGCGACCTACGTGTGCGCCTCGGCCATCCTGGTCGAGGCCATCCTGTCGTTCCTCGGCGTGGGGCTGCCGGCCGACATGGCGACCTGGGGCAACATCATGGCCGAGGGTCGGGCGCAGTTCAACCAGTTCCCGCACAACGTGCTGTTCCCCGGCATCTTCCTGGCGCTGACGGTGCTCGCGGTGAACATCCTCGGCGACGGGCTGCGCGACACGCTCGACCCCAAGTTCAACAAGCGCGGGGGCTGAACATGACGCAAGCACCTGTTCTTTCCGTGCGCGACCTGGCCATTGCATTGCCGCGCGGCGGCGACCGGCCGCATGCGGTCGACAAGATCTCCTTCGACGTGCCGCCCGGCAAGATCGTCTGCCTGCTCGGCGAGTCGGGCTCGGGCAAGTCGGTCATCGCCAATGCGGTGATGGGGCTGCTGCCTGCGGGCCTCGTGCCGGTGCGCGGCACCATCGAGCTGCAGGGCGAGAACCTGCTGGCCGCAGCGCCTTCCCGCCTGCGCCAGCTGCGCGGGCCCTCGATGGCCATGGTGTTCCAGGAACCCATGACCGCGCTCAACCCCGTGATGACCTGCGGCGCGCAGATCGACGAAATGCTTGCGCAGCATGTGCAGATGGGCGCGGCCGAGCGGCGGCAGAAGATCCTGGCCATCATGGAGCGCGTGCGGCTGCCCGAGCCCGAGCGCATCTTCGCTTCCTATCCGCACCAGCTGTCGGGCGGGCAGCGCCAGCGCATCGTGATCGCGATGGCGCTCATCCTGAAGCCCGTGCTGCTGATCTGCGACGAGCCGACCACCGCGCTCGACGTGACCACGCAGGCCGAGATACTGCGCCTCATCCTCGAGCTGCAGACCGAGAACGGCACGGCCGTGCTCTTCATCACGCACGACTTCGGCGTGGTGGCCGAGATCGCCGACGAGGTGGTGGTGCTGGAGCTGGGCGCCATGATCGAGAAGGGCGGCAAGATGGCGGTGCTCACGGCGCCGCGCGAGCCCTACACCAGGATGCTGCTCGACGCGGTGCCCGAGCTTTCGCCGCCCCGGCGCCCGCCGGTGCCCGACACCTATCCGCTGCTCAATGCGGTGAACATCTGCAAGACCTACATCACGGGCAGCTGGCCCGGCAAGCGCCGCACGGTGGATGCGGCGCGCCATGTGTCGCTCGAAGTGCGGCCCGGCGAAACCGTGGGCATCGTGGGCGAGTCGGGTTCGGGCAAGTCGACGGTGGCGCGCTGCATCGCGCGGCTGATCGACCCGAGCTCGGGCGACATCTTTGCCGATGGCCGTTCGGTGGCGCATGTCAGGGGCCGCGCGCTCTCGCCATTCCGGCGCACGGTGCAGGTGGTTTTCCAGGACCCGTACCGCTCGCTGAATCCGCGCCAGACCGTGGGCGCCTCGATCATCGAGGGCCCGGTCAACTTCGGCATGCCGCACGACCAGGCCTGGGCGCGCGCCGAAGAACTGATGCGGCTGGTGCGCCTGTCGCCGGATGCGCTGCGCCGCTATCCCAGCGAGTTCTCGGGCGGGCAGCGCCAGCGTATCTCGATTGCGCGTGCGCTGGCCTGCGACCCCAAGGTGCTGATCGCCGACGAGGCCGTGTCGGCGCTCGACGTCTCGGTGCAGGCGCAGATCCTTCGCCTGCTCGACGAAATCCAGCAGCGGCTGAAGATCGGCATTCTCTTCATCACGCACGACCTGCGCGTGGCCAGCCAGATCTGCGACAGCGTGCTGGTCATGAGCCAGGGCGAGATCGTGGAGCGCGGCTCGGTGCGCGACGTGTTCTTCGCGCCCCGCCACGACTACACGCGCAAACTGCTGGCTGCGGCGCCCGGGCGCGACTTTGCCTTTGCGCGCAGCTGAAACCTCTTCGTTCCCACGATCAAGAAAAAAGGATGCCATGAAAGTCTTCATCGCCGGTTTCCAGCACGAGACCAATACCTTCGCGCCGAGCAAGGCGGACTGGGCCGCGTTCAACGCGGGTTCGAGCTTCCCGCCATACCGGCGCGGCGCCGCGATCGTCGAGGCCTACGCGGGCAGGAACATTCCCGTCGGCGGCTTCATCGACGCCGCGCGCGAGAAGGGCTGGTCGCTGGTGCCCTCGGCCTGGGCCGGCGCCACACCCTCGGCCCACGTCACCGAGGACGCATTCGAGCGCATCTCTGCCGCCATCACCGAAGACCTGGCGGCCGCGCTGGCCGACGGCGGCATCGACGCGGTCTATCTCGACCTGCACGGCGCGGCCGTGACCGAGCACCTCGAAGACCCGGAAGGCGAACTGATCGCGCGCATCCGCCTTCTCGTGGGGCCGGACGTGCCGATCGTCGCGAGCCTGGACCTGCACGGCAACATCACGGGCCGCATGCTGGCCGAGGCCGATGCGCTCGCCACCTACCGCACCTATCCGCACGTCGACATGGCCGACACGGGCCGGCTCGCCGCAAAACTGCTGGAACGCCGCATCGCACGCGGTTCGCGCGAGCCGCTGCATGCGCGGCGGCTCGGCTTTTTGCTGCCGCTCAACGTGCAGTCGACCATGATCGAGCCGGCCGCATCCGTGTACCGGCTGCTCGGGGAACTCGACGTGAAGCACGATGCGGTGCTGAGCTTTGCCACCGGCTTCCCGGCCGCCGACATCGCCGAGTGCGGCCCGGTCGTGTGGGGCTATGGCGACGATGCCGGCGCGGCCGTGGCTGCGCTGTACGAGCGCATCGACCAGCCGCGCTCGCAATGGCGGCTCGACGTGCTGGAGCCGCGCGAGGCGGTGGCGCGAGCCATGGCGCTGGCAGCGGATGCGAGCAAGCCGGTGGTCATCGCCGACACGCAGGACAACCCCGGCGCGGGCGCCGACAGCAACACCACCGGCATGCTGCATGCGCTGCTGGCTGAAGGCGCCGGCAAGCGCTATCCGGGGCAGGTCGCGCTGGGGCTGATGTTCGATCCCGCTGCGGCCGCGGCGGCGCACGAGGCCGGCGTCGGCGCGCAGATCCGCATCGCGCTCGGCACCTCGGTGCCGACGTGGGGCGGCCGTTTCAGCGATGCGCCCGTGCAAGGGCTCTTCACCGTGCGCGCGCTCAGCGACGGGCAGGTGCACGGCAAGGGGCCGATGTCGCGCGGCGGCGTGGTGTCGCTCGGCCAGAGCGCCTGCCTGGAGATCGACGGCGTGCGCATTGCCGTGGCCAGCGGCAAGAGCCAGATGCTCGACCGCGAGTTCTTCCGCTACCTGGGCATCGAGCCCGAGGCCATGAAGCTGCTGGTCAACAAGAGCTCGGTGCACTTCCGCGCCGACTTCGCGCCCATTGCGAGCCACATCCTCGTGGCCAAGGCACCGGGCCCGATGGCCGCCGACCCGGCCGACCTGCCATGGACCCGCTTGCCCGCCACGATGGCGCTGCAGCCCTGAGCAGCCCTTGCATCATTCATCCATCCATCCGGAACACGAGACCACGATGCCGCAAAGCGCCCAGCACTACCTCGAGTACATGAGAAGGCATGCCGCCGAATTCGTCACGGTGCGCCAGCAGATCCACCAGAACCCCGAGCTCGGCTTCGAGGAATTCGGCACCAGCGACCTGGTGGCCGAGCGCCTGGCCGCCTGGGGCTACGAGGTGGAGCGCGGCCTGGGCGTGACCGGCCTGGTCGGGCGGCTCAGACGCGGCAGCGGAACGCGCGCCATCGGCATCCGCGCCGACATGGACGCGCTGCCCATCGAGGAGAAAACAGGGCTCGCCTACCGCAGCGGCCGGCCCGGGATCATGCACGCCTGCGGCCATGACGGCCACACCGCGATGCTGCTGGGTGCGGCCAAGTACCTGGCCCAGCACGGCGAGTTCTCGGGCACGCTGAACCTCATCTTCCAGCCGGCCGAAGAGGGCATGGGCGGTGCCGTGAAGATGATGGAAGACGGCCTGTTCGAAAAATTCCCCTGCGATGCGGTCTACGCCATGCACAACTCGCCGGGCCGCCGCCAGGGCGACCTGATGTTCCGCGAAGGCGCGGCCATGGCCTCGTCGGACTACGCCACCGTGACGCTCACCGGCGTGGGCGGCCACGGCGCCATGCCGCACCGCACGGCCGACCCGATCGTCGCCGCGTCCAGCATCGTGATGGCGCTGCAGACCATCGTCTCGCGCAACGCCGATCCGCAGGAGATGTCGATCGTGACGGTGGGCGCGATCCACTCGGGCAAGGCCAACAACGTGATCCCCGAGACCGCGGCGCTGGAGATCAGCGTGCGCTCGCTCGACCGCGAGGTGCGCGAGCTGCTCGAAAAGCGCCTGAAGGCCATCGTCACGGCGCAGGCCGAGAGCTTTGGCGTGAAGGCGCACATCGACTACCGCAAGGGCTACGCCGTGCTGGTGAACACGCCCGAGGAGACCGAGTTTGCGCGGCGCATCGGCTATGAACTGGTGGGCGCCGCGCACGTCGAGCCGCAAGGCCCGGCCGTGACCGGCAGCGAAGACTTCGCGTTCATGCTCGAGAAGAAGCCCGGCTGCTACCTGTTCATCGGCAACGGCGCGCCCGGCGAGCACGGCGGCTGCATGGTGCACAACCCGGGCTACGACTTCAACGACAGCAACCTGCCGATCGGCGCGGCCTACTGGGCGCTGCTGGCCGAGAGCTACCTGCAGTAGCAGGCGCGAAGCTGGGCTTGTTTTTCAGCGCCGCGGGACCGTCACCGCGCCCACGTGCATCGTGCGCCCCGCGCCAAGGCCCGCCACCACCAGCGCAATGCCCAGCCCGATGAAGAGCCATGACGACGCGCGGAAGCTGCCGGTCCAGCCGTGCAGCAGGCCGGCAATCAGCGGCCCGCAGGCGGCCACCACATAGCCCACGCCCTGCGCCATGCCCGAGAGGTGCGCCGCCACGTGCGAATCGGGCGAACGCAGCACCATGAAGGTGAGCGCGAGCGCGAAGGTGCCGCCCTGCGCAATCCCCAGCAGCACGGCCCACAGCCACACGCCGCCGAGCGGCGCGAACAGCATCGCCAGCATGGCGGCCACCGTGAAGACGGCCAGCACCACCGCCAGCCCGCGCTGGTTGCGAAGCTTCACGGCCACCGCGGGAACGACGAGGCAGGTCACCACCTGCGTCATGACCGACAGCGACACGACATAGCCGGCCGTCTCGCTGCCGAGCCCGCGTTCGCGCAGGATGGGCGCGAGCCAGCCCATCACGGTGTAGGCCAGTGCCGATTGCAGGCCCATGAAGAAAGTGACCTGCCAGGCCAGCCGGTCGCGCCACAGCCCGCGCACGGTGAAGCCCGATTCACTGGCCACCGGCTTCAGCGGCAGGGCCTGCGGCGCCCAGATCAGCGTGACCAGCAGGGCCGGCACTGCCCACATCGCGAGCGCATAGGTCCAGCCGCCGCCCAGCGCATGCTCGAGCGGCACCGTGAGGCCCGCCGCGCTGGCCGCGCCGCCGCACACCGCCATGGTGTAGAAGCCCATCATCAGCGCCGCCTGCCTGGCGAAGTCGCGCTTCACGAGGCCCGAGAGCAGCACGTTCGACACCGCGATGCCGCTGCCCGCGATGGCCGAGGCCATGAACAGCAGCGGGATGCTGCCGGTGCCGCGCAGCAGCGTGCCCACCAGGATGAGCACCATGCAGGCGAGCAGCGTGCGCTCGGTGCCGAAGCGCCGGCCCAGGCCCGGCGCCAGCGGCGCGAACACGCCGAGGCAGACGATGGGCAGCGTGGTCAGCAGGCTCGCGGCGGTGGCCGAGAGTCCGGTGGCCGCGATGATCTCCGGCAGCACGACCGACAGGCTGGCGAACACCGGCCGCAGGTTGAAGGCAATCAGCACCACGCTCGCGCCCAGCAGGATGCGGCGGCCCAGGCCGGCCGCGGGCGTGGGGCGCGGCGCGGGCGTGCTGTCGGCCTCGGCGTCGATCAGCAGTTCGTCGGCGGCACGGGCCGCCCGGAACGCCACCGCGCTCATAAGGCAACCTCCGTGCTTCGCACTGCGGTGCGAGCCCCCTTCGGAGCGGCCGGGCGTGGGCTCATCGGACAAGCTCTGCGTCTTGTACCAGCGCGTCGATCATGGGCGACATGAAGGCGCGCACCGCCTCGGCGGCGCGGTCGGGGTCGCGGCTTGCAATGGCCTCCATGATGGCGGTGTGCGCGGCCGTGTCGGGTTCCGGCAGGCTGGTGCCCATCGTGCTCGCGATGGTTTCCTTGATGTAGCCGGCGATGAAGCGGCAGGTCTCGGCCAGCGCCAGGTTGCCCGAGATGTCGACGATGGCAAGGTGAAAGGCCAGGTCGCGTTCGATGAAGCTCGCGCCGCCGTCCTTCGCGTCGGGTACGCCGCGCTTTTCGAGCAGGGATTGGAGGCTGCGCAAATCCTTGGCGGTGTGGCGGACGGCGGCCAGCCGTGCGGCCTCCACCTCGAGTGCGCGGCGCACTTCGAACTGGTCCCGGAGGCTCGCGCGCCGCATCTTCTGCAGGCTGACCGAGGGATCGAAGCCCGAGCGCACATAGGTGCCCGAGCCCTGCCGCACTTCGAGCAGGCCGCGCGACACCAGCGTCTTCACGGCTTCGCGCACCGTGCCGCGGCTCACGCCGAGCAATTGCGCGAGCTGCGGCTCGATCGGAATGCGCGATCCGACGGTCCAGCGGCCGGCCGCGATCTCGGCGCGGATGCTGTTGGCGGCACTGTCGGCCAGGGAGGTTCGGGGGGCTTGGAGAAGCATATGAATAAGAAAGACCTAATTCATTCAATCATTGGATGAATTCTCGCGCGACTGCAATGCCGCAGTCGAAAGAAGGGGGATTGCGGCTAGGGGCCGGTGGCGGCCGCCGCGCTCATCGGCGCGCGCTTTTCGCGACCACGCCCGCGCCGCGCACTTCGAGCTTGCGCTGGTCGACGACCTTGCCGGTGGCGTCGACGAGTTCGATCACGTGGCGCCCGGGCCATGGCAGCCACTGCGCGCTGGTGCCGCGCGCAAAGTGCTTGCCGTCGATGCGCCATTGCACGCCGCGGCCTTCGGCCTCGAAGCGCACGCGCTGGTGCAGCGGCGGGATGTCGGGGTCCAGCGCGATGATGGTGCCGTCGGCCGGCGCGGTGATGCGCGCGGCCGCCGCGCCTGCCGGGGTGCCTGCGCCGGCGTTGTCGAGCGCGAAGAGCGGCTGCTCCGTGCCCTGCAGAAACCATTCGCTGCGCGCCGCCTCGAGCGGATTGCCGTCGGCGCCCGGACCGAACGCCACCGGCGCCTCGACCAGGCCGGCCGGCGGCCTGGGCGCGCGGCTCGGCTCGCGCGCGTGCAGGAAGCGCATCACCTCGGCCCACACCGGCGCCGCGCCGCTGGTGCCGCTCACGTCCCACATCGATGCGCCGCTCGCGTTGCCGACCCATACGCCGACGGTGTAGCGCTGCGACCAGCCCACGGCCCAGTTGTCGCGCATGTCCTTGCTGGTGCCGGTCTTCCCCGCGGTCCAGAAGCGCGTGGAAAGAATGCTGTCGAGACCGAAGGTGCGCGTGCGTGCGTTCGCGTCGGACAGGATGTCGCCCACGATGAAGGCCGCGCGCGGATCGACGATGGGCGCGGCGTCATCGCCGGCCCCGGCTTTCGCTGCCAGAGCCCGCGCAGTCAGCGTGGGCTGCCCGTAGCGCCCGCCGTTGGCCAGCATGCGATAGGCATTGGTGAGCGACAGCAGCGACACCTCGGCACTGCCGAGCGCGAGGCTGTAGCCGTAGTAGTCGCCGCTTTCGCGCAGCGGCAGTCCGGCCGCACGCAGCTGGCGCGCGAAGGATTCGGGCGACACCATCACCAGCGTGCGCACGGCAGGGACGTTGAGCGAGGCGGCGAGCGCGGTGCGCGCCGACACCGGCCCCTTGAACTGGCGGTCGTAGTTCTGCGGAATGTAGAGCCCGCTCGCGGTGCTGATCTGCGCCGACGAATCGTCGATCAGCGAGGCCGCGGTGAGCCGCCGCTCGGCGATCGCCTGCGCATAGAGCAGGGGCTTGAGCGTGGAGCCGGGCTGGCGCAGCGCGGTGACCGCATCGACCTCGGCCGCCTGGCTCAGCGGGCCTGACGAGCCGACCCAGGCAAGCACTTCGCCGCTCGCGTTGTCGAGCACCACGAGCGCGCCGTCTTCCACGTGGCGGCCGCGCAACTCTTTCAGGTGGCGCTGCAGCGTGGCCAGCGCAAAGCGCTGCAGCGGTGCGCGCAGCGTGGTCCGCACGGCGGCCTCCCTGCCGGCTGCCGCCTGGCGGGAAGTCGGTGCGGCCGTTTCGCCGGCCTCGCGCAACTCCTTCAGCGCACGCCGCGCCGCATGCGGCGCAATGCCTTCGGTCGCATCGAAGGCACGCCGCTGCACCGCCGCGCTCGTGAACATGTCCAGCGCGTCGCAATCGATCTTCTGCCCCGGCTCCATCGCGCGCATCACCTCGCAGGCGCGCTGCGCCACCAGCGCCGGCTTGGCATTGGGCGCGCGCACCAGCGCCGCGGCCACGCTGGCCTCGCGCGCGTCCAGGCCGCTGGGCGCCTTGCCGAACAGCGTGCGCGAGAGCGCGTCGATGCCCACGATCTCGCCGCGGAACGGCACGGTGTTGAGGTAGGCCTCCAGGATCTGGTCCTTGCGCCAGCTGCGCTCCAACTGCGCGGCCGCCATGGTCTGGCCGATCTTCTGCGTGAAGCTGCGCCCGCTGTTGGCGCGGCGCAGGTCGTCGTCGAGCAGGCCCGACAGCTGCATCGTGATGGTCGATGCGCCGCGCGTGCGGGTGTTCCACAGGTTGCCCCAGGCGGCGGACGACACGGCGCGCCAGTCGATGCCGCTGTGCTCGTAGAAGCGCCGGTCTTCGCTCAGCACCATGGCCATGCGCAGCGCGGGCGAAACATCGGCCAGCGCCACCCACTGGCCGCGCCGCACGCTGGCATCGGTGCGCATGCGCTGAAGCAGCTCGCCGTTGCGGTCGAGCACGGCGGTGTCGGACGGGCGGAACTCGCGCTTCACCTCTTCGAAGCTCACGGCGCCGGCAACAACCGGCAGCGCGCAGGCGATGACCGCCAGCGCTGCGGCAAGGCAGCTGCGGCTGGCGGGGAAGGGCAGGCGGGGCATGGCGGTGGAAAACGGGAGTCGGCGGCGCGGCGGCGCCATTCTCGGCGAAGCGGCCACGGGAAGTGCACCTACTTGCGAACGGGTGCGCCGCCGCCTGCCACGGCAGGAACTTAGCGCCAAAGTTTGCAGCACGTTCCACATCCGGTAACGAACTTCACGCCCCGGCCTCATGGCGGATACGCAGCCGAGACGGAGCTGGCCTTCAATGCAGATGCCGGCTTGCGGAGGCAAGCCGTCTTTCTAGAACTCCAAGGAGAAACCGAATGATGATCAAGACATTGGCCGTTCTGCTTGCCGCATCGGCCGCGCTGGCCGGCTGCGTCGTTGCACCCTATGACCGTCCGGCACCGCGTCCGCACTATGGGTACGGAGACCGCGACCGCGACGGCGTGCCCAACCGCTACGACCGCGATCGCGACGGCGACGGCATACCGAACCGCTACGACCGCAACCCGAACAATCCTTACCGCTGACCTTGGCCGTCGCGCGCCTCAAGCGGGGCGGCGCGCGAGCAGCGCCCACACGCCCGCTGCGCTCAGCAGCGAGCCGCCCGCCAGATTGAAGCGCCGCTGCGCGCGCGGCGAGGAAAGCAGCTTGCGGGCCGATCCCGCGAACACGGCGTAGAGCGTGGCATTGAGCGCCGCCATCGCCACGAAGGTGACCGCCAGCACCCAGAGCTGGCGGGTCACGCCGGCCGCGGGGCTCAGGAACTGCGGCAGGAACGCCACGAAGAACACGATGCCCTTGGGGTTGAGCGCCGTCACCAGGTAGGTGTTGGCGAACAGCCGCCAGCGCGAATCAGGGGCGGCAGGCGCCGCGATCTCGGCGCCGCCGATGCCCGCGCGCAGCAGCTTGATGCCGAGGTAGAGCAGATACAGCCCGCCCGCCCACTTCACCACCGTGAACCAGAACGCCGATGCGGCCAGCAGCGCGCCGAGGCCGAGCAGCGAAACCACCAGCGCGGTGGAATCGCCGAGCGCCACCGCCGCCACCAGCGGCACATTCGCGCGCCGGCCGTGCGACATGGAATAGCTGATCACCGTGAGGATGGTCGGCCCCGGAATGACCAGCAGCACGGACGATGCGGCGACGAAGGCAAGCCAGAGTTCGATCGGCATGGGTTCTCCAGAAAATAACGGTTGGCTGTCAGGTGCCGAAGCGCGCGGCCGACCTGGCCTTTGCGCGCTCGGCCTCGATGGCGCGGTCGCGCGGCTCGGCCGTGGTGACCAGCGAGCCGATCAGCCGTGCGGCACTCGCGGACATCTCGTCGACCGCGCGTTCGAAGGCTTCCTGGTTGGCCTTGGACGGCACGCTGAAGCCGCTGAGCTTGCGCACGAACTGCAGCGCGGCGGCGCGGATCTCCTGCTCGGTGGCGGGAGGCTCGAAGTTGTAGAGGGTCTTGATGCTTCTGCACATGGGCGCGCTCCGGGGGGCAACGGACGCTCCAGTCTAGCGAAGCAGCGCCATCGCGTGGGCGTCGTGGTAGATGCCGTCGATCAGGCTCGCATGGCGCAGCAGGCCTTCGTGCTCGAAGCCGAATCGCTCGTACAGCGCCTTCGCCTTCGGGTTGTCCGCGCGAACGGAGAGTTCGAGGCGGGTCAGTCCGCGCGCCCATGATTTGTCGATGGCCGCCTGCAGCAGCTGCGCGCCGAGTCCGCGCCCGCGTGCCTCTGGCAGCAGCGCGATGCCGAGCACGCCGATGTGGGCCCTCGAGTGGCCGAAGACCGGCGATACGTCGCACCAGCCCACGACCTTGCCGCTGCCATCGACCGCCACGAAATGGGGAAAGCCCGCTGCCAGCACGTTGCGGTAGAAGGCCAGCGATTGTTCCCATGGCGGCGCCTGCGTCAGCGCCAGGTACTTCTGTTCGCGCGCCACCGCGTCGAGCGCCTTGTGCAGGCTTTCGAAGTGGCGCTCTTCGGTGGAAACGACGCAATGGTTCATTCGACCAGGCCGCGTTCGACCGCCTGCGCCTGGTTCTCGAAGATCGCCATCGCGGTCTTCATGCGCCTGAAGCCGAGCTTCCCGTAGAAGGGCTCCTTGCCGGCCACCGCATAGAGAATGATCTTGCGGTGCCCGCGCGAGAGTTCCACCAGCCGCGAGACGATCTGCCTGCCAAGTCCGATGCCCTGATGGCTCGGGTGCACCGCCACGTCGCAGATGTAGGAGCAGTCGAGCCCGTCGGCCATGGCGCGGCCCGCGCCGACGAGGCGGCCCGCGTCGAACACCAGGCACTTGAACATGCTGTTGCCGAACACGAGCTTCAGGCCGTCGGGCTGCTTGTTGCCCAGCGGTGCGGCCTGGTAGAGCCGAGAGAGTTCGTCCCAGTCGAGGCCTTCGAGCGAATCGCGCCATTCGAGTGTCATGAGCCTGCCTTGCCGTTGCCGTGGATGCGCCCGCTACCCCGCGGCGTTCAACCGGAGGATGGCATCCGCCACCGCGTCGATGCCCGCGTCCGTCAGGTCGGGCGCCGCCACCTGCTGGCGCAGCAGCCACTTCTCGAAATGGCGCGCCTGCGAGCGTTCGTAGTGCGGATCGTAGTGAAGCGCCATCAGTTCGGCAAAGAGCTGCGGCAGCTCGCCCGCGAGCGCCCATTCCTGCCAGCGCTGCACCACCGCCTTGCCCTGCATTTCCTTGAGCCTGTCGAGCTGGGCCGCCAGCGCGGCGCGGTCGTCGCCCAGGTAGGCGTAGTCGCGCAGCAGGTAGTCGAGCCGTGCGGCCGCGTCGGCCTGGACCTCGATGCAGTCGGCGGCGCGCATGTGCGCGACCAGCGGGATCGGCACCGAAAGCCGGCCGATGCGCGCGCTCTCGCCTTCGACGTAGAGCGTGCGCGAGACGTCGAGCGCGTCGAAGCAGGTGGCGATGCGGGTCTCGAACTGTTTTTGCGAGGGCTGCGGCACGCCGGGCAGGGCGCCCAGCAGCGAGCCCTTGTGGCTCGCGCAATGCTCCAGGTCGAGCACCTGTTCGCCGCGCGCGGCCAGCGCCTGCAGGACGCGCGTCTTGGCGCTGCCGGTGGCGCCGCAGATCACCTTGAGCCGGAGCTTGGGCACCGTGGCCTCGATCTGCGCCAGCACGTGCTGGCGATAGCTCTTGTAGCCGCCGGCGAGCTGCTGCGCGTCCCAGCCGACCAGGCGCAGCCAGGTCACCATCGAGCCGCTGCGCAAGCCCCCGCGCCAGCAATACACGAGCGGGCGCCAGTTGGCGGGCTGTTCGGCAAAGCGTTCGCGCAGGTGCCGCGCGAGGTTGGCGGCCACCATGGCACCGCCCACGCGCCGCGCCTCGAAGGCGCCGGTCTGCTTGTAGATGGTGCCGACGATGCGGCGCTCCTCGTCGTCGAGCACCGGGCAGTTGATGGCGCCGGGAATGTGGTCGAGCGCGAACTCGGAGGGCGAGCGCGCGTCGATGAGGGTGTCGAAGCGGTGCAGGTCGGCCACGCGCGTGGGCTGGTGGCGCGGGTTGTCGTGCTCACGCATGGGTTTGCCCCTGGTGGCGCCGCAGCCGGCCGCTTGCCGGGCCGGCACCGGCGGCCAGGGCGAACATTGCAATCGATACGGTCATGGCCTGGGTGCGGTTGGAGGAAGGAGCGGACAACCTTCGATTGTAGAAACCCGGCCAGAATGCAGGGCAGGGGAGACACTGTCGTCTTCGGCTGCCAACGGCGGAGGTCGCATGATGCGCACATCGGTTCTGTTCATTCCGGTCTTTTTGGGCGCGGCGGCCGCAGCCATGGGCGCGCAGGCGGCCGAGGTGGTGCGCTGCACCGATGCGAGCGGAGGCATCGTCTACACCGACGGCCCTTGCCCCGCCGGCAGCCGGCTCTCGCGCCAGGTGCCCCTCACCGAACCGCTGACGGTGACCCCGCCCGCTTCTCCCGAAGAAGCGCGCCGGCCGGCGTACACGCCACCGCCGCCGCCGCCCGCAGCCAGCAATGCGCCGCAGGGCCCGGCCATCATTCCGCGCAACGTCGACGAGCCGCAGCGCCCCGCGCCAGAATCGCCGCCGGTCTATAGCTGGGGGCCGGACCCGTACTACGATGCCGGCCGTCCGATTGTCCGCCCGCCACGGCCTCCACGCCCGCAGGATCCGGGACCGCCTCCGGGCCAGCGGCCGTGCCAGAACCTCGCGGGCATCAAGCGCAACAACTGCTGAATCGACGGAGCCGATGCAACTTCCCCACTGGACCGTGTACTGCGACGGCAGCGCGATGCCGAACCCCGGCCGCATGGGCGCCGGCGCGGTCATCACCGAGCCCGACGGCACCCGCCACACCCTGTCGCTGGCCAGCCATGCGACGGGCTGCAACAACGAAGCCGAACTCAGGGCGCTGACCCTCGCGCTCGAGGACCTCAAGGCCAGGGGCGCGACCGCGGTGCGGGCCTATACCGACAACAGCATCCTCGTCGAGCAGCTCGGCACGCCCGGCGCCCGGCCGATCGCGCGCATGGCCGGCTTGTTCGACGACGCCCGCGCACTGCTCGGCTCGTTCGAGGAGGCGAGCCTGCGCTGGGTGCCGCGGCATCGCAATCACGAGGCCGACGCGCTCGCGCGCGCCTCGCTGGGCTTTGCGCCCAAGCCGGCGGCCCGGACGGCGAGGAAGAAGAAGCGGCGCTAGCTGCGGCCAGGGGGCCCGGGACAGAGGCCATATCATCCGCGTCATGACCGAAGCCAATTCTCTCCCCCCTCTTCCCGACCACCTGTCCACCGACCCGCGCAGCCCCTATCACGTGGCGGCTGTCTTCGAGCACGACATCGGCATCCGCTTCAACGACAAGGAACGCCTCGACGTGGAGGAATACTGCATCAGCGAAGGCTGGATCAAGGTGCCCGCGGGCAAGACCGTGGACCGCAAGGGCAAGCCGCTGCTGCTCAAGCTGAAGGGCCGGGTCGAGGCGTTCTACCGGTAACAGAACCCACCGCGCGAGCGGCCGGGCATTCGACACGGGCCTGGCGCCGGGAGTAACCTGCCAACCATTCCATTCGACGCAGATCAAGCCATGCAGAAAGCTCTTCGCGCTGTGCGCGGCGACATCACCAGGCTGCAGGTCGATGCCATCGTCAACGCGGCCAATTCATCGCTGCTTGGCGGAGGCGGCGTCGATGGCGCCATCCACCGCGCCGCGGGGCCCGAGCTCCTGCACGAGTGCCGCCTGCTGTCGGGCTGCAGGACGGGCGAAGCCAAGCTGACCAAGGGCTATCGGCTGCCGGCCAGGTTCGTCATCCACACCGTCGGGCCGGTCTGGCGCGGCGGCTCGAACGGCGAGCCGGAACTGCTGGCGTCGTGCTATCGAAAGTCGATGGAAATCGCCGAACAATGCGGCGTCCGCAGCATGGGGTTTCCCTCGATCAGCACGGGCATCTACGGCTATCCGGTCGAACGCGCGGCACCCATCGCGGTGGCCACGGTCCGATCGGCGCTGGCTGCGAGCGCCAGCGTGCAGGAGGCGACGTTCTGCTGCTTCTCGGACGCGGACCTTGCCGTGTACGAGGCCGCGCTTGCAGCAGCGGGGCCTGCATAGAAATGCAGCCCCCGCCGCGCCTTACTTCACTGCCTCCACCTTCACCCGCGCATTCGGCGTCTCGCCGAACATCTCCGGCGCGTACATGGCTTCGACGCGGCTCGGCGGCAGTGCGAAGTCGCCCACGTTGTTGAGGCGCACGGTGTATTCGATCTTCACGACGCCCTTGGGCAGGTACTCGTAGTAGCTGCGGAAGGCCTCGAAGCTGCGTTCCTCGAAGGCCAGCCAGCCCGCGCCCGACTTGCGCTCGCCCTGCGTGGCGATCTGCGAGTCGCGGCCCAGGCCCGTGCCCAGGATGGTGGCGCCGCCCGGGATCGGGTCGCTCACCACGACCCAGGTCATGTCGGTGCTGGCGTTCACCTCGACGGTCACGCGCAGCACGTCGCCGCGCGTGTACTTGCCCGCGGTGGCCTGCTCGACCGGCGTGATGGTCTTCTTGATGGCGTAGCCGGCAGCAAACGGCGCCTTCAACTGCACCGCGGCAATCGACTGCATCGTGAGCCAGGGCTTGCCGCTGCCTTGCTGGGTGACCAGCAGCGTGTCGCGCACCGGCGCGCCGGAAGGCGAAGCGGCCCAGGGCAGGAACATGTTGTTGTTCTTCAGGTTGCCCGGCGATGCGGGTGCGCCGAAGAAGGTGCTCTGGTTGGGCGCACCGGCCGCGTCGGTGGTCTTCACGCGCTCGACGCTGCGCCAGTCGACCTGCGCCTTCACGGCGCCGAGCGTGGCGGCCGTGACGCCGGCCACCGGCGTGCTTTCGAACACCTTGGAGAACTTCTCGAGCGCCAGTCCGCCCCACAGGTTGGCGGTGGTGGTGTGCCAGGCGCCGTTCTGCTGGCGGCCGATGAAGCCGTTGGCGAGTTTTCCGATGTCGTCCTTCCAGGCCGGATCGTCCATCACGCTGAGCAGAAGGCGCGCGGTGTTGACGTCGCCGTTGGTCATGAGCCACCACCAGTAGTCGTCCTGCTCGGTGCTGAAGACCAGCTTGGTGCCTTGGTAGGACAGGCGCGCCTTGAGCACGTTGCTGGCTTCATCGAGCCGCTGCTGGCGCTGCGGCACGTCCGGCACGCGCTTCAGGATGTTGAGCCAGTCGATCACGGCGCTGGTGGGCCACTGGTTGGGCGCGATGGTGATGCTGCCGAGCATGCTGCCCTTGGCCGTGCCGTAGCGCGACAGCGCCTCGAGCGCGGCGAGCTTGCGCACGTCCAGGTCCTTGCGCGGGCTCCAGAACTCGCGCTGGATGCGGCCTTCGACGAAGGCGATGAGGCCCGACTCCATCGGCGCGCGCGCCGCGTCGGGCAGCGCGAAGGCGGGGTTCAGCGCCGCCGCCTCGTGGGTGGCCGCCAGCAGGTACGAGGTGAGGATGTCGCTGCCGCGGTTCGATTCGCCGTCGCGCGGCGGAAAGTAGCTGGCCAGGCCGTCGCTGTCGAGGTAGGTCGGCAGCTGGGCCAGCACGCCCTGCCACATCTTCGCGTCGCGCAGGCCGACCGACTTGCTGGTCTTCTGTTCGAGGCAGATGAACGGGTAGTTGGCGAACCAGTCGCGCACGCCCGGCAGGCCCTCGGCCAGCCTGGGCTGCAACGCGAGCTTCAGGCCGCCGCGGCCGGGCAGGGCATCGGCAGGCGGCGCCACGTCGATGGTGAATGGCCCGTCGAGCTGCACCAGCGTGGCCTGCTGCACCGTGAGCGGCACCGACGGGATGATGCGCTGGCGCACCTTGAGCGCATCGCGTGCGCCGCCGAGGGTGTCCTTGGCCTCGATCTCCCACAGGATGGCTTCGGCGCGCGTCTGCGCGAGCTGCGCGGGCGCGGTCACGGTCCAGGCCACTTCACGCGCCTCGCCGGCCGGGATGTCCACCGTCTGCGGCTCCAGCGTGAGCAGCGTGGCGCGCGGCGCGGCCTCCACCTTCATCGGCTTCTGCGTGGTGTTGCGCAAGGTGATCTGGGCGCGGAACTGGTCGTCCTCGCGCACCAGCGGCGGCAGCCCGCTGATGATCTGCAGGTCCTGCGTGGCCTGGATGCTGGCCTGGCCGGTGCCGAACAGGCTGGTGCCCGAATCGGCCACGGCCACGATCCTGAAGGTGGTGAGCGCGTCGTTGAGCGGCACCGTCACCACGGCCTGGCCGTTGGCGTCGAGCACCACTTTCGGGTTCCACAGCAGCAGGGTGTCGAGCAGCTCGCGCGTCTGGCCCTTGCCGCCGCCGCCACCCGCGGGCACGGCCTTGCGCCCGTAGTGGCGCCGGCCGACGATCTCCATCTGCGCGGTGGAGGTGGAGACGCCCCAGCTGCGCCGCTGCAGCATCGCGTTGAGCAGGTTCCAGCTGTCGTTGGGCATCAGCTCCAGCAGCGCCTGGTCGACCGCGGCCAGCGCCACTTCGGCGCCGGCCGCGGGCCTGCCGTCGGGCAGCTTGGCGGAGATGGTGATCTGCGCCTTGCTGCGCACCGGGTAGCTGGGCTTGTCGCTGGTGACGGTCACGTCGATCTGGTGTGCGCGCGTGCCGACGCGGATCTCGGCCATGCCCAGGCGGTAGGCGGGCTTGCTGAGGTCGACCATCGCGGTGGGCGCGACGTATTCCTTGCCTTCGTACCAGAACGCGGTCCACCACTCGCGCGGTGCCTTGAAGCCCCAGGTGAAGAAGCTGTACCACGGCACTTCGCGCAGCCGCCCGCGCAGCGCGAGCACGCTCACGTAGGCGTTCGGCCCCCATTCGGGCCTGACCTGCAGGCTCACGGTCGGGTCCTTGCCGTCGAGCTGCACCACGTGGGTCTCGATGATGCCTTCGCGTTCCACCGACACCAGCGCGGTGGCAAAGCGGAAGGGGCTCCTCACCTGGAACTTGGCAACCTCGCCGGGCTGGTAGCTCTTCTTCTCGGGCAGCACGTCGATGCGGTCGTTGTCCTCGCCGCCGAACCAGAGTTCGCCCTGCTTGGTCACGTACACCGAGCTGGCGGCGCGGCTGTCGCGGCCTTCGCTGTCGGTGGCGCTGGCCACCAGCTCGACCTCGCCGGCTTCCTTGAGCTCGGACTCGCACAGCAGCAGGCCGCGCGCATCGCTCTTGCCGCTGCAGACGGTGCCGATGTCCTTCGTCTCGGTCTTGTTGTCGTAGGTGTAGAAGCCGCCCACCATGCGCTTGCGGCTGGTGGTGGTGATGCGCGCCACGGCGCGCACGTTGAGCGTGACGCCGGCCTGCGGCTTGCCCGAGAGGTCGAGCGCGAGCGCCTGGTACTTGAGCTTCTGGCTGGTCGAGACCCAGCCTTCGGTCTTGATGCCGGCGATCACCGAGGCGGGCCACAGCGTCTGCGTGCTGCGGATGGTCTGAACCTCGCCGTTCGGGTCGGCATAGGTGGCTTCCAGCAGCAGCTCGCGCGCGGCCTTGACCTTGGGCACCTTGTCGATCGTGACCTTGCCGGCGCCGTCCTTGTTGAGCGTGAGCGGCAGCTTGTCGGCGATCACGCGGGTGTCGCTGGCGCTGTTGATGTCTTCCTCGGCGCCTGCGGTGTCGGCGGCCGCCGCGGCGGGCGCTTGCGAGCTCTCGGCCTGCGCGCGCGGCGGGGTGAAGCTGAAGGCCTCGTGGTCGGCAAAGCTCAGGCTCTTGCCGCGCACCATCGCCGACACGCGCACCGGCAGGTTGGTGGCGCCGCCGCCGGCCACGTAGTTGATCTGCACGTCGGTGGGCACCGACGCCACGCCGACGAGCGGCTTCTTGTCGGCGGGGGCAATGCGGCCCTCGAGCACGGGCAGGCGGAATTCTTCGACGCGGAACTGGCCGGTGGAGAAGCTGCGGTTGTAGTCGCTGTCGCCCCCTTCGCCTTCTTCTTCGGAGCCGCCGCTGTTGGCGTCCTTGCCCTTGCCGCTGCGCAGCATCACTTCGTACAGGCCGAGCTTGGCGGCCGGCGGAATGGCGAAGGTATTCTCCGCGCTCAGGCCGCCGGTCGGCGTCTTGCGCCAGGCCAGCGGCTGCGTGAAGCGCTGGCCGCTGCCGGTGTGGGTGACGACCAGCGTGTCGGGCCGGTTCTCGGGCAGGCCGAAGCCCTTGCTGGTCTGGGTGCGGATCAGGTGCTTCATCGACACCGTCTCGCCGGCGCGCAGCAGGGTGCGGTCGAAGATGGTGTGGGCCACGCGGTCGGGCTCGGCCTGCAGGCTGGTGGGCACGTTGAAGCGCCAGGGCTCGATGCCGCGCTGCCAGTCGCTCCAGGTGAAGGCCAGGTCCTCCACGCCCTTGTCGTCCTTGGCGCGGGCGCTGACGAACCAGGCACCCGCGTTGTATTCGTCCGGGCCGTTGCAGTTGGGCGCGTCGGGCGCGATGCCTGCCAGCGTGACGATGCCGTTGGCGTCGGTGGTGCCCGATGCGACGGCAACGCCGCGGCAGTCGGACACGCGCACTTCGGCGTTCGGCACCACCTTGCCCTTGTCGAGCGTGGTGACCCAGGCCATCGAGTTCTCGCGGCCGAGCTTGAAGTGCACCGCCAGGTTGGTGGCCAGCGCGGTGGTGCGCACGTACATCGTGCGGCTGGCGCCGTAGCGCTCGTCGAGCAGCGCATCGCCGAGTTTTTGCGAAGCGATCTCGAGCACGTGGAAGCCCGGCGTCAGCGGAATGCCGATGACCTCGAACGGGCGCGGATCGCCGCTCTCTGCCTTGGGCATGTCGAGCGCCTTCACGCCCGGCTGGCCCGCGAGCAGGGACAGCATGCGGCTTTGCACACGCGTGCGTTCGCCGGTCTCGATGACGGCGGGCAGTGCGCCCTTCACGTCCTTGCGCGCCTGTTCGCGGCTCACGGTGTATTCGTCGTAGCGGCGCACCTTGCGGAACCACGCGATGATCTCGGCGTCGGTCTTCGGGTTCATGTCGCTGACCTTGCCGGGCGTCAGCGCCTGCACCATCAGCGCGGGCTCCACGCGCCGCACGGTCACCGGCATCATGGCCGGCGTGCCGGGTTCGGCCAGCCGCTCGACCACGCCGAAGGGCGAGGCCGCGAACTTGGCCAGCGGCGGCATCGCGCCGGTGGCTACCTTCAGCGGAAAACTGCCGGGCGAAGCCAGCGGCCGGCCCGAGGCGTCTTCGAACTTGGCGGGCAGTTCGATGGTGAACTTGGTGTCTTCGGCGAATGGCGGGCTGAAGCTCGCGGCGCTGACCACGTCGTCTTCGCTGGGCGTGCCGCCGTCGTTCTCGAGCGTGGCGGCGATCGACTTGCCGCCGCCCTTGAGCTGGATCTGCCCAGCCATCTTGCGCGTGACCGGTGCGTTGAACTGCAGCTGCATCGGCCGCAGCGGCAGGCAGGCGGCCTGCGCGTTCTCGCGCTCGCAGCTGAAAGACACGGCAAAGGGTTCGCGCACCTGGAAGCTCAGGCGACGCTCCACGTTGTTGGCCACGCCCGAGGGGGTGGCCACGCCCTTGCCGTAGACGATCTGAACCTTGCTGCCCGGCGTGAGCGTGCGGTTGCATTGCAGTGCAATGAAGCGCAGCGGGTCCTTGGCGGCTTCCTTCTCGCGGCCGAAGGCCTTCAAGAGCCCGGTGCGCTGCTCGCCTTCGAGCAGCCGCACGGGAATGCGCTCGCCGATGCCGTCGGCCGCGCACCAGACGTTCTGGCGCACGCTCTCCACGGTGGCGGCGCCGTTGAGCTCGAGCACGAACATCTGCTGCTCGTCGATCCGGCCATAGCTGCCGGGCATGAAGTTGCGCACGAACGGTCCGCCGCTATTGAATTGGTAGCGCTCCGGCCCGGTCAGCTCGCCGCCCGAACCGGACTTGAAGCCGGGAATCCGGGTGACGGTGCAGCGCACGCCGGGCGGCAGGTCGTTCTCGAAATCCCAGACCCAGGCCTTCGCATCGGTCCAGCGGCCGGTGCCCTTGCCGGCCTGCGCGTCGGTGCAGCTCACGGCAAGCGGCGCGGGCGCCTTCGGATCGCCGAAGTTGACGGCGGGTTGGTCGAACTTGGCGACCACCTGGCGCACGCGCGCCACCTCGCCCTGCGGCGTCAGGCTGGTGATCTGGAGGGCGAGCGCCGGGACGGCGAACAATGCGCTGCCGGCCAGAAGCAGCGCTGGAATGGTTCTTTTCAATTTTTTTCTCCACCTGGAAGCAGCGCGCAGCGTAGCCGATTTGAATGTCGCTCCGGCAGTGCCGGACGTCATATGCCTCGGCCGCTCTTCATACAATCGGCCCTGTCGTGCGTGCGCCGCGCGGACCGCCACCAAGACCTCGCCGCCGACCGATGAAACGCTACTGGGAAATAGACGCCTTGCGCGGGCTGATGCTCGTGCTGATGACCGTCACCCATCTGCCCACCCGCCTGACCGACCCGCTGGGCCAGCCCTTCGGCTTCGTCTCGGCCGCCGAAGGCTTCGTGCTGCTGTCGGCCTTCGTGGCCGGGCTGGTCTACAGCCGCATCGGCTATGTGCGCGGCGTCGACCCGATGCGCCAGGCCTTCTGGAGGCGGGTGCTCAAGGTGTACCTGTGCCAGGCGGCGATCCTGCTGTTCCTGTTCACCGTCATTGCGGCGCTCGGGCTGCACATCGACCAGCCGGCGGTGAAGAACCTGGTGTCCTACTACCTGGCCGAGCCGCGCGACGGGTTCCTGTTCGGGCTGCTGCTGATCTACGAGCCCGCGCTGCTCGACATCCTGCCGATGTACATCTTCTTCATGCTGATGAGCCCGTGGGTGCTGGCCTTTGCGATGCGCCACGGCTGGACGCTGGTGATGGCCGCCAGCGTCACCCTGTGGGCGCTCGCGCAGTTCGACCTGAGCGAATGGATCTACGGGCTGGCGGTGCACTACCTCGGCCTGCCGGTTCCGTTCCACGAGATGGGCGCCTTCAACAGCTACGCCTGGCAGTTCCTGTGGTTTGCGGGCCTGTGCCTCGGCGCCAGCCGCAACCTCCCCGGCGCGCGGCCGCTGCGCTTTCCGGCCTGGCTGTGGATGCCCGCGCTGGCCATTGCGCTCTACGGCTTCTGGTGGCGCCACCACGGCATCAACGGCCAGGCGCCGTTCGGCGGCGACGTGGAACTGAACCTGCTGTTCGACAAGTGGCAGCTCGGGCCGCTGCGCCTCGTGAACCTGGTGGCGCTGGGCATCCTGGCGGTGCGCTTCGGGCCCGGGCTCATGCGCCGGATTCCGCGCCTGCACTGGCTCGAGGCCATGGGTGCGGCCTCGCTGCCGGTATTCTGCGCGCACCTGGTGGCGGTGCTGCTGGTGCTGGCCTTCTACGGCGACAGCCAGACCGCGCGGCCCTGGTGGGGCGACGGCCTGCTGCTGCTTACGGTGTTCGCGGGCATGTACGCGGTGGCGCGCTTCACGCGCGGGGCCGACCTGCCGCCGCCGGCGGAAGACGTGCCGGCGGAGGCCGCGCGGGCCTGAGGCCGGTCCGGAGCGCCGCTCAGGGCAGGGCAGACGCCGGCGCCGCGACCGGCACGGGTGCCGCCACGGCCCCCGGCAAGTGCCCCGCGATGACCGACTGCCAGAGCCGGTAGCCTTCGTCGGTCATGTGCAGCCGGTCGTTCCTGAACAATTCCGGCCGCGGACGGCCATCGGCACCGAGCATGGGCGTGAAGACGTCGATGTATTCACTGTCGGGCAGCCGGTTGAGGTAGGCCGAGATCACGTTGTTGGTTTCGCGGATCTTCGGCATCAGGTGCTCGCGCGAGGGGCTCGGCTTGATCGAGATGAAGCTGATGCGCGTATTGGGCAGCTCGGCGCGCACCGCGTTGGCAAAGCGCGCAAAGCTCTCGAGCACCTGCAGCGGCGTGCGGCCTTCGGCCAGGTCGTTGTCGCCGGCATACACCAGCACCTGCCGCGGCCTGTAGCGCACCACCAGGTCGCGCGCGAACAGGCTGCAGTCGGCCAGGGTCGAGCCGCCGAAGCCGCGGTTGACGATGGCGCCGGGCACCTGGCGGAAATCCTGGCCCAGGTTCTTCCACATGCGCACGGTGGAACTGCCCACGAACACCACGCCGCCGGGCGCCGGGAACTGCTGCTGGTCGGCCCGGAAGAAGGCGGCCAGCTCGTTGTGCCAGCGCGCCTTGGCCGCGAGGTATTCGGAGGAGGCGGCCGCATCGGCCGCCGTGCTGTCCAGCGACTCGTAGGGCAGGACGGCGTTGTGGTTCTGGGCCTGGGAGGCGAGTGCGGTTGTCAGCAGCAGCGCGGCGGCCAGCGCGGTTTTCATCGAAGGCATCGGAAAGGCAGAACGCTGATCGGATCGTATCCGCGGATTGTGGGGCATGAAGCGCCAGCCCGGATGCGGCTGCGCCACGCCGTCCGGACCCGCCCGAAGCGCCCTCAAGAAACATTCCGCAACGTATACTGCCTCGAAAAATCGGAGCGGGGCGCACGGCGTGCGGGCGGGGAATGAAGCAAATTGCGATCGTTGTCGCGCTCTGCGTGGGCGCGTGGTACTTTTTCATCGGCGGGCGCAAGCTCGACGAGGCCATGGTGCGCAAGTACTACGAGAACGAGGCGCACGCCATCTACTCGCGTGACGCGGAGAAGCTGTGCAAGCAGCTCAGCAAGAAGGCCGTGATCCAGAGCAAGACGATCATGATGGGCCGCACGCAGGAGACCACCAGCGACCGCGAGCAGGCCTGCGAGGCCGCGCGCAAGACCTTCAAGATGTTCGAGTCGGTGGGTGAGCGCATGGGCGGCATCCTCACCATCGAATACGAGTACCGCATCGACAGCATCGAAGTGGCGAGCGACCGCAAGAGCGCCACCGTCGAAGGCACCAGCGTGCTCAAGATGGGCGAGGCGGCCATGCAGTTCAAGAGCAGCTTCACGCAGCGTCTGGAGCGCGAACTGGGCCAGATGCGGCTCGTGCGCGGCGACGACGTCACGGTGGTGCGCCTGGGCGGGCGCGGCGCCATGAGCCAGAGCGATTTCTTCAAGTAGCCGCAGGCCGCGCCATCATGCTCATCAAGGAATCGCTTCCGCCCCCGCCGCCTTTCTGGCACCGCCTCAACAGCTTCTTCGCGTTTCCGCTCCAGCTGCGGCCGTTGATGTATGGCCTGGCGCTCGCGTTCTGCAGCCTGCTGTTCGAGGCCATTCCTTTTCTGCATCCCGGCCTGTCGCTGGTCGTGATCGAGCTGGGCATCGTGCTGGCGGCCAGCCGCTACGGCTTCAAGGTCACCGCGCTCGGTTCGCGCGGCATCTGGCGCTCGGCCGATTTTCCGCGCGAGCTGAATGAAGACTGGGTCAACCTGCCCTGGAAGCTGTTCGCCATTTCGGTGGTGCAGGGCGCCCTGGTCGGCTGGCTGGCCTGGTACGAACCGGTGCTGGGCACCGTCGCGGTGTTCGTGGTGTCGTTCACCTTTCCGGCCGCGATGATCGTGCTGGTGCAGTCGGGCAGCTTCTTCCAGGCCATGAACCCCGGCCACGTGATGGATGCGATGCGCATCATCGGCTGGCCCTATGCGCTGCTGTGCTTCTTCCTGTTCCTGCTGAGCGCGGGCGCGCAGATCGCCATCGGCATGCTGCTGCCGATGATCGACGGCCTGATCGTGCTGCCGATCGCCAATTTCGCCTTCATCTACTTCGGCTGGGTGATGTCGAGCCTGCTGGGCTACGTGATGTACCAGCACCACGACGCCTTCGGCATCGACCTCCTGCCCGGCGGCGGCGTGGACGACGGCGCGCCGGTGGACCGCCGCACGCCCGAGCAGATCGCCGCGCAGCGCACCGATGCGGAAGTGGCGCAGCTGATCACCGACGGCGACGTGGCCGGCGCACTTGGCATCGCCTACGAGGCACAGCGCGTGGCACCGGCCGACGACCTGGCGGCGCAGCGCCGCTACCACCGCGTGCTGCTGCTCGCGCCCGAGAAGGCGTCCACGCTGCTCGACCACGCGCGGCGCTTCATTCCGCTGCTGCTGCGGCGCGACCTGGCATCCGAGGCGCTCAAGGTCTTCAAGGCCTGCCGCGAAAAGGACAAGAGCTTCGTGCTCGACGACGCCCCCGCGGTCATGACGCTGGCCAGGGCCGAATGGCGCAACGGCGACGCGCACGCGGCGCTCGCGCTGCTGTCGGGCTTCGACCGGCGCTTTCGCGGCCATGCGGCCATTCCGCAGGCCTACGAACTGGCGGCCCGGGTGCTGGTGCAGGGGCTTGGCCGCGCCGACATGGCGCAACCGATCCTGGCCACGCTCGAATCGCGCTTTCCGGACAGCGAGCAGACGCAGGAAGTGCGCTGGCTGCTGCGGCCCGCGGCCTGATCTTCAGCCGCAGTCAGGCGCGCTCGAGGGCGCGCGTCACCATGTCGTTGGGCGCAATCCGCAGCAGGTGCGGCAGCCAGCCGATGGCCATGTCGCGCTCGCCGGCATGCAGCAGGCCGTTGGCGCAGACCGACAGCGTGTCGGCCAGCTCCGGATGGTCGGGCGCGGTCTTCAGCAGCACGCGGCACAGCTTGTCGGCGTCCTGGAACTGGCGCACGCGCGTGAAGCGGCGCGCCAGGCGGGCCATGTCGTCGGGCTTGAGGCGCGCGCCCGGCTTGGCCTGGTCGAGGTAGGTGGTGTAGCTGGCGTGCTGCAGCGCCAGGGTGTCGGGGTCGGTGGCGGGCAGGCGGAAGATGCGGCGCGCAGCCTGGTGAAAATCTTCGCTCGCGGGCTGCAGCCGCGCGGTGTTGAACCAGGCGCGCAGCGTGTCGGCGTCGCCGGGGCGCAGGGCGGCGGCGGCGCGCCATTCGGCTGTGGCCGCCTCGAACTTCATGGCTGCGCCCAGTCGGCGTGCCGCGGCCACGTGGCGGTTGAATTCCTCATCGCCGTTCGATTGTTCCGAGACCACGGCCTCCGGCGTCTTCACCTTGTTGAGCGCCATGGCGCCGGCCATCAGGGCCGCGCCGGTCAAGAGTCCGCCCAGGTGCGCCATGTAGGCGATGCCCTGGCCGCCCACCGCGTGCTGCAGCAGCTCGTTGGCAATCCAGGCCGGCAGCAGCAGCAGCGCTGGCGCCGTGACGTAGTTGAAATAGAAGAACAGCTGGTAGAAGAACCGGATGCGCCGCAGCCGGTACATCACCGCGTACATGCCCATCAGCGCCGACACTGCACCCGAGGCGCCCAGGCCGTAGCTGCCCTTGCCTGCATAGGCCCAGCCGGCCAGCATCGAGGCACCTGCTGCGCCCAGGATGTAGAAGCCCAGGTAGGTGCCGCGGCCCAGCGCCAGCTCGACCGAAAAGCCGAACAGGAAGAGGAACAGCATGTTGCCCAGCAGGTGGCCGGTGCTGCCGTGCAGGAAGGCGGCGGTGACCCACGTCCAGGGCTTGAACTCCGCGTCCTTGGTGTAGTCCTGCGCCCAGCGCGTGGTGAACGGCACAGGCCGCATCGCCTCGTACTGCCGGCGGTCGCGCTTCCATTCGGCGTAGCGCGGGTTCGCGGGCGTGATGACCTCGTCGGCCTGCAGCTTGTGCAGGAACTTGCTGTCGTTCTGCAGAGCGTCCAGCAGCTGCGGATGGGCTTCCTCGTGCGGCAGCATGCGCCGCGCCGGCTTGCCGCGCTGGGGGTCCGTCTTTTCTAGCCACGCCACGAAAGGCGGCAGCTCCAACTCGGGCAGCACGCTGTTCACGTAGTAGTGGGCCGCGCGCTCGTCGGCCTTTTCCTCGCTGCGCTGCGGTCCCCAGAACACGATCATGTTCACGAGGATCAGCAGCACCGTCATCCACGGCGGATTGCGCCAGCTCGGTCGGTTCTCGAGCGGGATGGCGTAGAACAAATGCGGCCTTGAATGTCAGTTGGTTCGAACGGCCGCGGAGCAGGCCATGCCAGTGCACCCGCGGAACCGGCTTTGCCGGGCCGCAGGGTGCGCCCCCCGGTGGGGAGAGGCGCCGCAGGCGCTTCGGGGGGTCATCCCAATCTTGCGCGATGGCGCGCAATCTGCGCCTTCACTTGCGCCGGCGCGGTGCCGCCGAGGATGTTGCGCGCGTTGAGCGAGCCGCGCAGGCTCAGCACGTCGTACACGTCCTTCTCGATGCTCGGGTTGAACTGCTGCAGCACGGCCAGCGGCAGCTCCGCGAGGTCGACCTTGTGCGAGGTGGCGGCCTTCACCGCATGGGCCACGGTTTCGTGCGCGTCGCGGAAGGGCAGGCCCTTTTTCACGAGGTAGTCGGCCAGGTCGGTGGCGGTGGCGTAGCCGCGCAGGGCGGCGGCTTCCATGGCCTCGGGCTTCACGGTGATGCCGCCGATCATCTCGGCAAAGATGCGCAGCGTGTCCTTGAGCGTGTCGACGGTGTCGAACAGCGGCTCCTTGTCTTCCTGGTTGTCCTTGTTGTAGGCCAGCGGCTGGCCCTTCATCAAGGTGATGAGCGCCATCAGGTGGCCGACCACGCGGCCGGTCTTGCCGCGGGCCAGCTCGGGCACGTCGGGGTTCTTCTTCTGCGGCATGATCGAAGAGCCGGTGGTGAAGCGGTCGGCGATCTGGATGAAGCCGAAGTTCTGGCTCATCCAGAGAATGAGTTCTTCGCTCATGCGGCTGATGTGCACCATGCACAGGCTCGCGGCGGCGGTGAACTCGATGGCAAAGTCGCGGTCGCTCACGGCGTCCAGGCTGTTCTGGCACACGCCGTCCATGTTCAGCGTTTTGGCGACCAGTTCGCGGTCGAGCGGGTAGCTGGTGCCGGCCAGCGCGGCGGCGCCCAGCGGCAGGCGGTTGACGCGCTTGCGCACGTCCTGCAGGCGCTCGGCGTCGCGGCTGAACATTTCGACGTAGGCCAGCATGTGGTGGCCGAAGCTCACCGGCTGCGCCACCTGCAGGTGCGTGAAGCCGGGCAGGATGACCTCGACGTTCTTCTCGGCGATGTCCACCAGCGACACCTGCAGCGCCACCAGCAGCTCGGCAATCAGGTCGATTTCGCCGCGCAGCCACAGGCGCACGTCGGTGGCGACCTGGTCGTTGCGGCTGCGGCCGGTGTGCAGGCGCTTGCCGGCGTCGCCCACGAGCTGGGTCAGCCGGGCCTCGATGTTCAGGTGCACGTCTTCCAGGTCGAGTTTCCACTCGAAGGCGCCCGATTCGATTTCAGCGCGGATCTGCGCCATCCCACGCTCGATCTCGGCGTGGTCCTGCTTGCCGATGATGCCCTGCGCGGCCAGCATGCCGGCATGCGCCAGGGAACCCTCGATGTCGGCCTGCCACAGGCGCTTGTCGAAGAACACGCTCGCGGTGTAGCGCTTCACGAGGTCGCTCATGGGTTCGGAGAACAGGGCCGACCAGGCTTCGGATTTCTTGTCGAGTTGGTTTTGAGTCATGGGAGCCGTGCTAGAGGCAATAATGGGTTGGTTACCCAATGTATCTGTAATGCGCAACCCGTCGATTTTATCGGCCACCTCCACCTCCACGCCTGCGGCCCCGCCGGAAAGAGGGCGTTTGCCCGTGCGCGGCAGCCCGGGGCTGTTCGACGCCTGCCAGATCGGGGTGGTGCTGCGCGCGGTGCTGTTCGTGGAGGCGCTGGTGGCGACCGCGACGCTGTTCGTGTCGTCCTCTCCTGGGGAATGGCTGGTGCAGACCGCCACCGTCACGGGCGGCGCGCTGCCTGCGACGCTGCTGTGGCTGGTGGCGGCCTGCGGGCTCAAGAAGCCGCTGGGCCGTCTGCCGCGGCAGGCGCAGTACGCGGCCGGTGCCGCGCTGGGCGCCGTTTCCTCGCTCTACGGTTGCGGCCTCTTGCGGCTCACCGGCGTCCTGGGCACGGCGCCGTGGCTCGCCAGCGCCGTGGCGGGCGCGTTCATCGCGGGCATGGTCATGGCGGCGATGGTGCTGCGCGCGCGCGGCCAGACGCCGGCCGCCATGACGGCCCGGCTGGAGGAACTGCAGTCGCGCATCCGCCCCCACTTCCTGTTCAACACGCTCAACAGCGCCATTGCGCTGGTGCGGGAAGAACCCGCCAAGGCCGAGACCATGCTGGAAGACCTGGCCGAACTGTTTCGCCAGGCGCTGGCCGACCCCGGCGAATCCGGCACGCTGGCCGACGAAATCGCGCTCGCCGAGCGCTACCTGGCCATCGAGCAGGTGCGCTTCGGCGACCGGCTGCGCATCCGCTGGGACCTCGATGCCGCGGCCAGCAGCGCCAGGCTGCCGCCGCTGCTGCTGCAGCCGCTGGTGGAAAACGCCATCAAGCATGGTGTGGAGCCCAGCCCCGAGGGCGCCAAGCTGCGCATCCGCACCGAACGCCGCGGCAGCGTGGTGGTGATCGAGGTCGTCAACAGCCTGCCGCCGCTGCGCTGGGCCGACGAGCCCCTGCCGCGCGGCCATGGCATCGCCTTGGCCAACGTGCGTGACCGGCTGCGGCTCCTGCACGACATGCAGATGCAGTTCAGCGCCGGCATGGACCAGAAGAACTACCGCGTGCGCATTGCCATTCCCGCCGAATCATGACCCTCAAGACCTTGATCGTTGACGACGAAGCCTTGGCCCGCTCGCGCCTGCGCACGCTGCTGCGCGACTGCCGCTCGCCCGCCGCCGAGGTGGTGGCCGAGGCCGCCCAGGGCGCCGAGGCGCAGCAGCATCTCGCGGGCATGGCGCTGGACCTGGTGCTGCTCGACGTCCACATGCCCGGCATCGACGGCATCGAGGTGGCGCGCGCCCTGCGCGGGCGGGCCGATGCGCCGGCCGTGGTGTTCGTCACGGCCCATGCGGCCCATGCTGTGACGGCCTTCGACCTCGATGCGGTCGACTACCTGACCAAGCCGGTGCGCGCCGAGCGCCTTCAGCAGGCCCTGCAGAAGGCCGAGCGCTTCCTGAAGGAGCGGCGCGCGCTGCAGGCCGACGCGCTGCAGGAAAGCGTGCTCATCCAGGACCGCGGCCGTGCCGAGCGGGTGCCGCTGTCGGAGGTGCTCTACCTGAAGTCCGAATACAAGTACCTCACGGTGCGCACCGCCACCCGAAGCCACATCCTGGACGGCTCGCTGAACGAATTCGAGGAGCGCTATCCCACGCGCTTCCTGCGCGTGCACCGCAATGCGCTGGTGGCGCGCTCGGCCATCCGCGCGCTCGAGAAATACGACGACGGTGAAGACGCCGAAGGCTGGGCCCTGCGGCTCGACGCGATTCCCGAACCGGTCGCGGTGTCGCGGCGACAATTGGCTGCAGTGCGCGAAGTGCTGAAGGAAGCGCGATGACCGACGACAAGAAAACGGCCGGAGAGACACCGGCAACGCCGCAGCCCACGCCACCGCCCGCGGACGCGCCGCCCGAGGTGCCGCCGGAGCCCGTGCTGGAGTCCCCGCCCGAAGCGGTGCCGCCGGAACTGGCGGCGGAGCCCGAGCGCCTGCTGCTGCACATGCCGGTCGACGTGCGCAGCGCTTCGCTGGTGGTGCTCGCCGTGCTGGGCAGCGTTTTCGCGCTGCGATGGGGCCAGGCCGTGTTCATCCCGCTGATGCTGAGCCTGATGCTGACCTACGCGTTGTCGCCGCTGGTCGAGCAGCTGCACCGCCTGCGTCTGCCGCGCTGGATCGCTGCGGCGCTGATCCTCGTCGGCCTGTTCGGCGGCCTGGGCTGGACCGGCTACTCGCTTTCGGGCAATGCCACGCAACTGGCCGAATCGCTGCCCGTCGCGGCCCAGAAACTGGGGCAGGCCATGCGCAGGAGCAGGGGCGCCAGCGCCACGCCGCTCGACAGCGTGCAGCAGGCGGCCGCGCAGCTCGAGAAGGCGGCCGAGGAAAACTCCGCGCGCGTCGCGGCCCGCAAGGGCGTCGCGCGCGTCGTGATCGAGCGGCCGTCCTTCAACGTGCGCGACTACCTGCTGAGCGGCACCGTCGGCCTGCTCGAGGCGATCGGGCAGCTCACGCTGGTCGCCTTCCTGACCTACTTCGCACTGTGCTCGGGCGACACCTTCCGGCGCAAGCTGATCAAGATCACCGGCCCGAGCCTGCAGAAGAAGAAGGTCACCGTTCATGTGCTCGACGACATCACCCGCAACATCGAGCGCTACCTGCTGGTGCAGATCCTCATCAGCGCGCTGGTGGGTGTGACGACCGGCCTCGCCTTCTGGGCCATCGGGGTGGAGAACGCGGCCGTGTGGGGAATCATCGCGGGCGTGACCAACCTCATTCCCTACGTCGGCTCGGTGATCGTGATGGTGGCCGCGGGGCTGGTGGCCTTCCTGCAGTTCAACAGCCTGGAGATGGGCGTCCTGGTGGGCGGCGTGTCGCTCGCCATCCACACGCTGGTCGGCAACCTGCTGATGCCCTGGCTCACCAGCCGCACCAGCCGCATGAATCCGGTGGCCGTTTTCGTGGGCGTGATCTTCTGGGGCTGGCTCTGGGGCGTGTGGGGGCTGCTGCTGGGCATTCCGATCACCATGGTGATCAAGTCGATCTGCGACCGGGTCGAAGACCTGCAGCCGATCGGGGAACTGCTCGGGGAGTAGGGGCTCATCCGGCACGCCGGCCGCGCTCCAGCCGGCCGAAGCGCACGATCATCCACGGCCCCAGCAGCGCGCCAAGTCCGACCGAACTCCATGCCGCCACCCAGCTGTACGTGCTGCCGAGGCCGAAGCGCGTCTGCCCCCAGTCCAGCGCAAGGCCGAACACCCACGGACTCAGCGCGCTGGCGCCGAAGCCCATCACCGAGCGCACCGAGTACGCCACGCCCAGCCGGTGCGGCGCCACCACGTCGGCCAGCGCGGTCGAATAGACGGAAGAGTCCGCGATCGCGAGCAGGTTGTAGATGGCGGCCATCGCGGCCAGCAGCCACAGCGGCCAGGTCCACATCCAGCCGAACGCGAAGGACATGCACAGGCTCATGAGCGTGGCGGCCATCATGATGCGTGCTCGGCCGAAGCGGTCGGACGCGGCACCGCCCCCGATGCTGCCGAACACGCTCACCAGGTGCGCGAGCGCCGCCAGCGCAATGCCCGCGCCCTGCCATGGGGCGGCGCCGCCGGCCGAGGCGACCAGGTAGGCCGGCAGCCAGGCCCACAGGGCCATCAGCTCCCAGCAGTGGAAGGCATAGGCCCAGTTGCCGGCCATGGCGGGTTTGTCGCGCACCGTCTCGGCCAGCGCATGCCAGGTGCCTTCGCGCGGCGTTCCCGTGCCGGCAGGCGGTGCGGGCGGCCGCATGCGCCGCAGTGCCGGCACCGTCAGCAGCGCACCCGCGAAGGTGCAGCCCGCCGCTGCCAGCAGGCCGAACCGCCAGTGCAGGGCATGGCTGAAGGCCGCCACCACCGCCAGCGACAAGGCGTAGCCCATCGACGCCGACCCAAGGAAGAGCCCCATCGCCCGGCCGCGCACGGCGGGCTCGGCGTTGCGCGCGAGCAGCTGCAGGCCCGGCGTGTACGAAGCGCCCGCGCACAGCCCGGCCAGGCCGTAGAGCAGCAGCGCCGAAAGATGGTCGTGCGCGAAGGCGGCAAAAGTCAGTGCCGAGCATGCGCTGACCGCGCTGCCGATGAAGAAGACGCGGTGCGGGCCGTAGCGGTCGGCCAGCAGGCCCACGGCAAACAGCGAGCTCATGTAGCCGACGTGCCATGCGCTCTGGATCGAGCCGGCCTGCGCGGCCGTCATGTGCCAGTCGGCCATCATGAAAGGCAGCACCCCGGAATAGGCGGTGACCACCATGGCCTGCAGCAGCCGGCTCGCGCACAGCAGCGCGAGCCATCCGCGCGCGGGGGCCGGTTCAGCGCAGCGCACGTTGCATGAGCACGGTGTCGACCCACTGCCCGAACTTGAACCCCACGTTGCGCAGCACGCCCACCGTTTCGAAGCCCAGGCCCTGGTGCACGCGCTGCGAGCCCGCGTTGGCACTGTTGCCGATCACCGCCACCATCTGCGCGAAGCCGCTGCCGGTGCAGCGCCGGATCAGCTCCTGGAGCAGCGCGCGGCCGATGCCATGGCCCTGCATGCCCTCTGCGACATAGATCGAGTCTTCGACCGTGTGGCGGTAGGCGGAGCGGCTGCGGTAGGGGCTCGCATAGGCGTAGCCGGCCACCTCGCCGTCCTTCACCGCAACAAGGTAGGGGAGGCCGCGCGCAAGCACGCCGGCGCGGCGCGCCTGCATCTCTTCGACGCTGGGCACCTCTTCCTCGAAGGAGCACAGGTCGTGCAGCACGTAGCGGCTGTAGATGGCCTGTACCGATGGCATGTGGTGCGCCCCGGCGTCGAGGATTTCAATGGCGGCGAGTGCTTGGGTTGGCGGAGGCATGGCGCCGATCTTGACGCTGCACTGTCAATAAGTGAAGCTTCGCTCACTGATGCAAGGCATAAGAAATACTTTGGACAAGACACTGAACCTCGATCAGCTCCGGTCTTTCGGCCTGGTGATCGAAACCGGCAGCTTCTCGGCCGCGGCCGACCGGCTCGGCCTCACGCAGCCTGCGGTGAGCCTGCAGATCCGCCAGCTGGAGCGCAGGCTCGCGGTGCGCCTGGTCGAGCGCGTCGGCAAGCGCGCCAGGGCCACGCCGGCCGGCGCGGAGCTGCTGCGGCACAGCCACCACATCGAGACCGCGGTGGAGAACGCCATCGACGCGCTGGCGGACCACGCGAGCGGCATCACGGGCCGCGTGCGGCTGGGCACCGGCGCCACCGCCTGCCTGTATTTCTTGCCGGCCGTGCTGCGCAGCCTGCGCGAACAGTTTCCGGCGCTCGGCATCGTGGTGAGTACCGGCAACACCGACGATCATGTCCGCAAGGTGGAAGAGAACAGCAGCGACCTTGCGCTGGTGACGCTGCCGGCTGCGGGCCGGTCACTGAGCGTCGTGCCGGTGCTCGACGACGAGTTCATCGCCATCGGCCGCAGCGATCTCGCGCCGCTGAAGGCGCGCGTGGCGCCCGCCGATCTGGCTGCGCTGCCGCTGGTGCTGTTCGAGCCCGCGGCCAACACGCGCAAGCTGGTCGACCGCTGGTTCGCGGCCGAAGGCCTGCAGCCGCAGCCTGTCATGGAGCTGGGCAGTGTCGAGGCCATGAAGGAAATGGTGGCTGCGGGGCTGGGCTACGGCATCGTGCCACGCATGGCGATGACGGGCCGCGGCGCGCACCCCGGCCTGAAGATCAGCCGGCTGGACCCCCGCATGCACCGCACGCTCGCCGTGGTGATCCGGCGCGACAAGCCGGTCAACAAGGCCCTGCGCGTGGTGCTCGATGCGATCCTGGCGGCGGGCGCAGAGGCCGGCCGCGCTGCTACTCGGCCGAAGAAGTAGCCAGCGCGGCGCCGCCGCGCGCCCGGCCCAGCGTTCCGACGATGAGCGCCGCAGTCAGCACCAGCACGCCGCTGAGCACCATCGCGCTGGAGATGCCGTGGTTGTCGACCGTCACGCCGCCGATCAGCGCGCCGGAAGCGATCGCCACCTGGAAGCCGCTCACGAGCAGGGCCTGGCCGGCTTCGGGAGCGTCGGGCACGGCCTCCATCATCCAGCCCGTGAGCGCGACAGGGATCAGGCCGAAGGCCACGCCCCAGATCACGACCACCACCGCGCCGGGCACGAAGCCAGAGCCGATCGCCGTCGACAGCAAGAGCGCGGTGGCGAGCATCAGCGCCGCCAGCAGGGTGGTACCGCGCACGCTGCGCGCCACCAGGCTGCCGCCGAGGAAGGTGCCGACGAAGCCCACCGCGCCATAGACCAGCAGCAGTGTCGAGACCGAGTTGGGCGCGAGCCCGAACACTTGCTGCAGCAGCGGCTTCAGGTAGGTGTAGGCCGCGAAGTGGCCGGCAATGAAGAACAGCACCGCGAGCAGCCCGACCTGCGCCATGCGGCGCGTCAGCGGCGTGAGCAGGTCGCGCGCACCGATGGCGCGCACCGGCGGTATCGCGGGCAGCAGCCACAGCTGCACCAGCAGCACCGCGGCCGCGAGCGCGCCGGTCACCGCGAACGAGGCGCGCCAGCCGAACTGCGTGCCCAGGAACGAGCCGGCGGGCACACCGAGCACAGTGGCGGCGGACACGCCCGCCAGCACCAGCGACATGGCCCGCGCCTGCGAGGCGTGCGGCACCAGCTGCGTGGCGGCGGCCGGCGCAAAGGTCCAGAAGCCGCCCACGCACAGGCCGAGCATCAGGCGTGCGACCAGCATGGTCGCGAAGTTGGGCGCAAAGGCGGCCAGCAGGTTCGAGGCGATCAGCAGGGTGGTGAGCGCGATCAGCACGGTGCGCCGGTCGAGCCGGCCCGAGGCCACGATCAGCGCGGGGCCGGCAAAGGCCGCCAGCACGCCGGGCATGGTGATCATCAGGCCGGCCGTGCCGTCGGACACATTCAGCCCGCGGGCGATGTCGGTCAAAAGGCCGATGGGCATGAACTCGGTCGAGACCATGGCAAAGGTGCCGACGGCGATCGAGCCGACCGCAAGCCAGGCGGAGCGGGCGGTCCTGGCGGGTTCGGGCGCAAGATCATCGATGCAGGGGTTGCTGCTGGGTGAATTCGTCATGGGAAGAGGTCCTGGGCCGCGTCGGCAAGCGCATACCGACACGTTGTTGCGAAAGGCTGCCCAGTGTCGGAGCGGACGGGTCCGCGACAAAGGGGCCTGCCGGCAGTAGTCAGTTTCCCGGCGGAGAACAATCGACCCTTTTGCCGTTCGCCGCCTTCCCGGTTCCGCTAGATGTGCGGTGCGCGAAGCTCCAGCACCCGCCCATCGGCAATGAACGAATCGCCCACCAGCACGCGAAATGCCGCACCTGCGGGAAACCGCGCCGCTGCAGTTTCCGGCGACAGAAGCTCGATGTCGAGCGCATGCGGCTTTCCCCTTGCGAGCACTTCTCCCTGCGGCACGAACCAGCGCGCGGAGAAGCCTTCGCTGCCGACCACCAGCGCGCAGCGGTATTCGCCCGCGGCCAGCGGTACGTCGTGCGAAGGCAGCGCCGGCGGGCGCAGCGTGAGCTCGGCCAGGAAGTGGGGCGCGAACGCGCGCGTCGCATCGAAGGTCGCGGGCTCGGCCGGCGGCGCGCGACGCGGCAGCTTGCCGATGAGCCAGGCAATGACGTTGCCGATGATCGGCACCCACAGCACCATCAGCAGCGTGCCGATGTCGCGCGTGGTCGTGCCGCGCTCGGCGTAGTGCCGCACGATCGCGCCCGCGACCGCCACGCACAGCAGGATGAAGACGATGAGCTTGCGACGGGACTGGATGGTGGTCATGGACAGGGAAATGGAATCGGCCCGCGGACCTTAACTCACCCGCAGCACCGCATCCGCCGGCAGCGCCTGCCAGTCGATCCATTCGCCGATGGCGGCATGGTGCGTGGGCGTTCCGGCGGCATCGGGCGTTCCCCATTGCAGCGTCAGACGCCGCTGCCCGAGCCGCAGCGCAATCTCGAATCCCGGCCAGTGCGCGGGCACGCGCGGCGTCAGCGCGAGCATGCGGCCCTTCACGCGCAGGCCCAGCAGCGTTTCGACTGCGGCGCGGTGCAGCCATGCGGCCGAGCCGGTGTACCAGCTCCAGCCGCCGCGCCCGACATACGGCGCGGCGCTGTAGATGTCGCCGGCCATCACGTAGGGCTCCAGTTCGTAGGCGGGCCCGCGCTCGGGATGCATCGCGCGGTGCGCCGGGCTCAGGCCCTCGAAGCTGCGCCATGCCGCTTCATGGTCGCCCTGGATTGCCTGCGCCATCAGCGCCCACACCGCGCCGTGCGAATACTGCCCGCCGTTCTCGCGCACGCCGGGCGGGTAGGCCTGGATGTAGCCCGGATTGTTGGCCGAGTGGGCGAAGGGCGGCGCCAGCAGGCGCAGCAGGCCGGCCGGCCCGTCGTGCAGATGCGTCTTGACGGCGGCCATCGCCGGGCCGGTGCGGGCGTCGTCCGATGCGCCCGAGAGCACTGACCACGCTTGCGCGATCAGGTCGATGCGGCACTCGTCATTGGCCGACGAACCGAGCGGCGCGCTGTTGTCGAAGAAGGCGCGGCGGAACCAGGCGCCGTCCCAGCCGGCATCGTGCAGCGCGGCGATCCAGCCTCGCCGCGCCTCGTTCCAGCGCGCGGCCCTGGCGTGCTCGCCGCGCGCCTGGGCGATCGGCGCGTATTGCTCGACCACGCTGCACAGGAACCATGCCAGCCAGACCGATTCGCCGCGGCCTTCATGGCCGACCCGGTTCATGCCGTCGTTCCAGTCGCCGGTGCCCATCAGCGGCAGGCCGTGCACGCCGGTCTTCAGGCTGCGGTCGATGGCCAGCGCGCCGTGCTCGAACACCGTGGCCGTGCGGCCGCTGTGCTGCGGCGCGTAGTAGGCGTCCTCGGCGCCCGCGGGAATCGCGGGGCCTTCGATGAATCCGACCACATGGTCGAGCAGCGCGGCATCGCCGCTCACCTCGACGTAGTGCGCCGTCGCAAAGGGCAGCCACAGCAGGTCGTCCGAAAAATGCGTGCGCACGCCGGCGCCGCCGGGCATGTGCCACCAGTGCTGCACGTCGCCCTCGGGGAACTGGCGCGCCGCGTTGACGATGATCTGCTCGCGCAGCCGCGACGGATCGGTGAGCGCAAAGGCCATCGCATCCTGCAGCTGGTCGCGAAAGCCGAAGGCGCCTCCGGCCTGGTAGAAGCCGGCCTTCGACCAGAGCCGGCAGGCCAGCGTCTGGTAGACGAGCCAGCGGTTGGCCATGGCATCGAACAGCGGGTCGGGCGTGCGCACCTGCAGGCGGCCCAGCAGCTCGTCCCAGAAGCCGCGCACCTGCGCCAGCGCTTCGGACACGTCGCGTTCGCGCCAGCGGCGGGCGAGGGCGAGCGCCGCATCGGCGTCGTCGGCGTGGCCCAGCACGAAGGTGAAGCCGACGCTCTGGCCGGCGCCGACGACCAGCTCGCCGCCGACCGCCGCGCAGGCATCGAGCCCGCTGCCGGCCCGGCGCGCCAGCGTGTCGGGCACTTCGACGATGCCGCGCCCCGCGAAGAACTCGTTGCGGTCGCAGGTCCATTGCGTGGCACCCGGCAAACCTGCCAGCAGCAGGAAAGCCGTGCTGCCGCCAAAGCCCGTGCTCGATTCACGCTGCTGGCCGAACACCGCAGGCTGGTCTTCGGGCTTCCAGCAATGAACGGTGCGCCGGTCGCCGCGCGCGGCGCCGAGCTGCCACTCGGCCATGCCGAGCGCGCGCAGGCGCCGCTGGCCGGAGCCCTGGTTGTGCACGCGCACGTGCACCAGCTTGACGGCGTCGTCCCGGTCCGCGAAGAAGGTGGTCTCGATGGCGAGCTCCCGCTGCCGGCCCTCGAAGACCGTGTAGCCCTGGCCATGCCGCACGCGATGCCGCACTTCGCCGCCATCGCCCGCACCCTGGCCCGCCGGCGTGAGCGGCAACAGCACGCCCGAGGCGAGGTCCTGCAGCAGGTAGTGTTCGAAGGCCGGATCCTGCACCGGATCGTTCGACCATGGCGTGAGCTGGTGCATGCGGCTGTTGCCGGCCCAGGTGAAGCCGGTACCCCATTCGGACACCTGGAAGCCGAAGCCGGCGTTGGCGATCACGTTGATCCAGGGGCGCGGCGTGCGGTGGCCGGCGCCGACCTCGAAGCGGAACTCGCCGCTGTCGGCATCGAAGCTTCCAGCAGGCGCTGTCGTGGACGGTGTCGCCGCGGGCCGGACCAGCAACGCGGCACGCGACGATGCGGCCGGGCCCTCGGCGTCCGTGCCGGCATCGACCCGCGCCTCGTGCAGAGCCGCCACCTGCGTCTCGAGGGGGCGCCCGTCGGCGGTGAACACCACGCGCGCCAGCTTCGAAAGCGCCGCCTTCTCCGAGGCCGCCACCTCGTGGTCGCGCAGCAGGTAGAAACCTGCCGTGTCGTTGCGTGGAAAGCTGTTCTGCGTCTGGTGCGCAACGCGCAGGCGCAGCGCCTCGATCTCGCGCTGCAGCGGCATCAGGTAGGAGTTCGGCTCGCCGTTGAGCACCACCAGGTCGCAGGCCACGCCGCCGAAGCCCCACCACGGCTGCGCACGCAGCAATGCGTTGATGAGCCCCATGCCGTCCATCGAATGGATCGCGACCAGCACGATGGGCTTGTCGCCCGAGATGCCGAAGCGCCAGATCTGCCGCAGGTCGACCAGTCCGCGGTCCTTCATCACGCGCGGCGTGGTGTAGGTGAGGATGGTCGTCAGGTCCTGCAGCGCAAAGGTCTGCGCGGGTGCGATGCTCAAGTCGCGCAGCCGCACCTGCGCCAGCGTGGCAGCCATGCGCGTGGCGCGTTCGACGTGCATCGGCTCCAGGTAGCGGTCGATGCTGGGCATCAGCGCCTCGATGCTTGCGTCGGCTGCGGTGGCGAAGCTCAGCCGCGCGGTGGCCCCCGGCGCGATCGACAGGCGCACGCGCAGGCATGCGATGGGATCGAGCCCGTTCACCGGCGTACCGTCGGCCGCCAGCGGCTGCGCATCGAGCGCGGGGTTCGCGAGCGAGCGGTTGCGGCCGATGAAGGCGCGCCGGTCGGTCATGCAGTCGATGGAAAGCACATGGGCATCGACCGAGGCAAGGAAGTGCGCGGCGGCCACCACCGGGTCGCCGTGCAGGCGCGGCTTGCGCGCCATCAGCAGCGCGCGCCATGCGGGTTCCCAGCGCGACTCGACGAACAGGTTGGCGAAGGCCGGATGCGCCTCGTCGGCCTTGGGATTCGACAGCACCGGCTCGAAGTAGGAGACGAGTTCGAGCGTGCGGGTCTCTCCGCCGCTGTTGTGCAGCGTGATGTTGCGCAGCTCGGTGTCGTCCTCCGGGCTGATCAGCACCGTGGTGCGCGCTTGCAGGCCGTCGCCGGCCGCATCGAACTGCACCTGCTCGGCGAGGAAGCGGGTGCGGTAGGTCCAGCCGGCGCCGGGCGCGGGCAGGGCCGTGAGTGAAACGGGCTCCTGCCGGCCTCCATCTTTTTTGGTATCGCGCAGGTAGAAGAAGGTCCCGTGGCTGTCGCGCAGCGGATCGTCGCGCCAGCGGGTCACGTTGAATGCGTGCCACCGGCTGACGCCCGCGCCATTGGCGCGCAGGGCCACCGTGTAGCGCCCGTTCGACAGCAGGTGGGTGGGCTGGAAGCGGGACGCCGTCGGGTCCACCGCGCGGGGCTGGAACAGGGGCGCCAGTTCGGTCTGGCTGGGCTCGGGCGGCGTGCGCGGGTCGGCGCTGCCGATGATCTGCCGCGGCGTGCGTTCGTGCAGCAGCGATTCGTGCGCTTGCACCAGCGCGGCACTGCCGAACCAGCGGCGCGGCGCCTCGGTGCGCAGCACATGGCACAGCGCCACCAGCGACATGCCCTGGTGGTGCGCCATGAAGTTGCGCACCACGGTGAAGTCCTGTCCCTCGGCCTGGCGCGAGGTGGTGAAATCCACCGCGTCGTGAAAGCCGAATTCCCCGCGCGCGCCGAGCGATTCGAGCAGCTCCAGGTTGGCCACCGCCGCGGCCGGTTCGAGCACGGCGGCCATGGCGCTCGCGTAGGGCGCCACCACGCGGTCGGTGGGTGGCGTGCGGCGCAGCGCGAGGCGTGGCACGCCGAACGGCGAATACTGGTAGGCCAGCGAGTGGTCCTGCGCGAAGTAGGCCGACTCCGAAATGCCCCATGGCAGGCCCAGCGAACGGCCGAAGGCCTGCTGCTCGGCGATGGCCGCGGCGTTGGCCACCTGCAGCAGGCCGTCGGCAGGCTCCGGCATCACGAGCGCGGGCATCAGGTACTCGAACATCGAACCGGACCACGACTTGAGGCCGGGCTGGAAACCCACCAGCAGGAACGGCCGGCCCAGCGCCATCCAGTGGCGGCGAGGTACATCCCCCTTCGCAATCGCCAGGAAGCTCAACAAGCGCGACTCGGAGGCCAGCAGGTCGTAGTAGCTGGCATCGAGCACGTTCTCCTCGACACGCAGGCCGATGTGGAACAGGTGCCGCTTGGGGTCGTAGAGGCCGCTGAAATCCATGCAGGCGTGCAGCGCATCGCAGCGCTGAGCCAGCGCCTCCAGCGCGGGTTCCTCGTGGCGCTGGCAGCCCTCGGCAGCAAAGGCGCGGCAGGCCTGGGCCACGGCCACCAGGTGGCCCGCGAGGTTGCCGCTGTCCACGCTGGATACGTAGGCGGGCGGCAGCAACTGAAGCGTCTGCGTGTCGTACCAGTTGAAGAGATGGCCCTGGTGCTTCTGCATGCGGTCCACGGTGTCGAGCGTGGCCGTGATGCGCGCGAGCAGCGCCGCGGTGTCGATCCAGCGGAACTCGCGCGCGCAGCAGGTGGCCAGCAGGTACATGCCGATGTTGGTCGGCGAGGTGCGGTGGGCGATGGTCGGCCGCGGCTCGAGCTGCAGGTTGTCGGGCGGCAGGTGGTTGTCTTGCGGGCCGACCACGTGCTCGAAGAAGCGCCAGGTGTCGTGCGCCAGTTTCTCCAGGTAGGCGCGTTGTTCGGCGCTCAAAGGATCGGGCACCTGCGCATCGACGCGGCTGCTCCACCACGCCGCGAACGGCGCCAGCGCCCAGGTCAGGAACAACAGAGGCCCGGCCACCGGGTAGGCGCTCCAGCGCGCCGCCAGCGCGGCCAGCGCCAGGCAGAGCAGGCTGCTGAGGGCCGCGTTGCGCAGGAAGGGCAACAGCTGCTGGCTGGACTGGGCCTGGGCCTGGGCGGTCGTGGTCCATTGAAGCAGGTGCCTGCGGCTGACGGTCAGCCGCCATGTCGCCAGGAACATCGCATCGAGCAGCAGGCGCGCCTGTGCCGCCAGCTGCACGAACTGCCAGGCTGCGCCGGCCATGGCCCGCAGCAGTTCCACCGCACCGACGTCGAAGAAGTGGCGCAGCTCGATGGCGCGGCGCGTCGGTACCAGTCCCGCCAGGGCGCCGAGCAGCGGTCCGAGCATGAGCGCCGCGGCGACCGCGGCCAGCGCCCATCCGAGCGGCATGGCCTGCGTGAAGACCACGAGCACCAGCAGCGCGAAGGAGGCGGGCACCACCAGCGAGCGGCGCAGGTTGTCGCCCATCTTCCAGAGCCCGAGCGCATCGATGCCGAAGTGCCTGGCGCGCCACAGCAGCGGCAGCAGCTGCCAGTCGCCGCGCACCCAGCGGTGCACGCGCGATGCGGCCACGCCGGAGTGGTGCGGGTGGTCCTCGATCAGCACCACGTCGCTCACCATCGCGCAGCGCGCGACCGTGCCTTCGAGCAGGTCATGGCTCAGCACCGCGCCTTCGGGCAGGCGCCCGTCGAGTGCGGCATGCACCGCGCGCACGTTCAGCAGGCCCTTGCCGGTGAAGGAGCCGCTGCCGAACACGTCCTGGTAGATGTCGGACGCACCGCTGCCGTAGGGGTCGAGCCCGCACTGCCCGGCAAACATCCAGTGGAAGAAGGAGCGCTCGCTGCGCATCGGAAACGGCGTCACGATGCGCGGCTGGAGGATGCCGAAGCCCGCGACCACGCGCCGCCCTTGTGCGTCGATCTCGGGGGCATTGAGCGGATGGGCGGCGATCGACACCAGGTCGCGCAGCGCGCCCGGCGGCAGGCCCGTGTCGCTGTCGAGGGTCAGCACATAGGGCGTTCGTCCCGGGGCCAGCTGCTGGCCCGGCGCAAGCGGCAGGAAGCCGCTGGCGTCGCCGCTTGCCAGCAGGCGCATCAGCATTTCGAGCTTGCCGCGCTTGCGCTCCCAGCCCATCCAGCGTTCTTCGGTACCGCTCCAGCTGCGCGGCCGGTGCAGCAGCAGGAAGCGCGGGGCCGCGCCGGCGGGCGCCGGATATCTGGCGTTGAGCGCGGCGATGCGCGCAACGGCATCGTCGAGCAGCGGCGCGTCTTCCGGCAGCGAGGCTTGCGGGGCATCGGCCCAGTCGGTCAACAGTGCGAACTGGGCGTGCGCCTCACGATTGGCGAGCCAGTGCAGTTCGAGCCGGTGCGCGAGCTGCGCGGTGTTCGCGGGTGAGCTCAGCAGCGTGGGAATGACGACCAGCGTGCGATGCCGTTCGGGAATGCCGGCCGCGAAGTCGAGGCGAGGCAATGCCTGCACCCGCACCGACTCGGCCACGATGCGCTGCGCCAGGGCGATCAACGCCTCCGAAAGCGGCCATGCGAGCAGTGCCATCGCTGCGATGGCGGTCCAGCCGCGCGGCGGAGGCAGGCCGTGCGCGACGGTCGCGAGCAGCCACACCGTGCCCAGGACGATGGACAGCACATAGGCGAGCAGGCGCCAGCCGCGGCGGCCATGCAGCCGCCGGGCCCTCGCCGGCCGGCCGGCACGGCCCGCCGGCGCATCGGACTGCAGCGCCGCGACCAGCGCATCGCGCCCTTGGCCGAACAGGTGGTAGCCGGCGGTGCTGTCGGCGCGATCGGTGCCGGCGCTGTCACGGCCGGCCGGCGCAGCGGCCGCGAGCCGCACCACGGCCTGGGCCACTTCGCGTTCGGATCGGCCGCAGTCGCGCGCGATCCGCTCCATCGCATGCGTGATCTGCTGGCGCGTGAGCTCGCTTTCATCGGCGAAGCTCGGCAGCTCGTGCAGTGCGCGCAGCGAGCGGCTGACGGGTTCGATCAGGCCGCTCCACTCGACCTGCCCGATCATGCGCAGCGTGGTGATGATGTTGCCGACCGTGAGGTTGGCCGCGGCCTGCGCGTTCTGCGCCTCGCCGATCAGCGCCGGCCCGTTGGGGCAGTGCTGCTCGGTCCAGCGCACCAGCGCCGGCGTGTTCTCTCCGTGCTCCACCGGCAGGCGCTGCCAGAGCTGCGTGAGGTACGCATCCTGCAGGTTGTGGCTTTGCAATGCGCGGTACAGCGTGTCGAGGTCCTGCGTCGACAGATGCGGTGCCGCGTCCCAGACCGCGTGCGCTATTTCGCGCGCCACCTTGTTCTCCGCAATGCTCTCGGCCACGCGGCGCAGGTTTTCGAGCAGCACCACGCGCAGGGTGGTGGGCAGCGCCCAGAGTTCGCCGAGCGTGAGCTCGTCGATGTCCTGGTAGGCGTTCAGAAAGGCGGTGAACAGCGTCTTGTTGAGCACGCTGTCGGTATGGGCGACGTAGGCCCAGGCAATGCCGTAGACGCGCGGCAGGCCCGCGAGTGGCGGCGTGGCGAGCTTGGGCAGCCGCGCGTAGTAGCTGCGCGGCACGCCGTCGTGGATCTGCTGGAGCTGCGCCTCCACAAGGTGGAAGTTGTCGAGCAGCCATTCGGCTGCGGGAGATACATAGCGCCCGCTCTGCGAGATCAGTGCGATGTAGTCGAAAGCATTGCGCAGTGATTCGAGGTTTTCGTCCACGCGCGGGAAAAAGGGCGCTCCCTCGCGCGCGCGGCGCGGGTCGAGTTCGACCACCTGGGCCCGGGCCAGGCTGTGACCGTGCTGTTCGAAGCGCTGGGCTCCGAAGAGCTCGGCGCGGATCGGCAGCGCCACGGGGTCGTGGGGCGCAAGGAGCAGCGCGCGCGCGTACGCACTGAGATCTGCGAGCCGGTCAACGACAAAGGCGGCGCTCATGGCGCCGCCTTTGTCTGGAGTTCGAGGAGGGGGCCGCCTATTTGCCCCCTCTCGGGGGAAATTGCAGCCCGTGTCGCTTCAGGGTCTGCCACCCTCAAGCGACGGCGAACAGCCCGATACCGAAGGCGACCGCAACGAAAGCCATCGTGACGATCCGGCCCGCAGCGAGCGCGCGCACCCGCTGCATGTGGCTTCGCACCGAGAACCATCGCCCGTGGGCGCGTGCGCAATGGCGCATGTGAGAGGCCAGCGCTTCGAAATCGTGATGGACGAAATCGATCTGCGAATGAGTCAGCGACTGCGGGGTAGACATTGCAACGGGCTCCTGAATACGACTCGAGCTGCCGCGCGATTGCGAGAGATAGCGAGAAACTTTGAACGTCCCCCGACCCTACTCTCTTAATTGACCTTACGGGTTGCTATCCCGCGTTCCTTGCGTAGGAAAGGGCGCACAAAACGCCCTTTCCTGGCTTGCTCGATCGATCCGGAGATCTGCTCAACCCGTGTTGCGCAGGCCGGCCGCCACCCCGTTGATCGAGATGTGGATGCCGCGCTGCAGCCGCTCGCCGCCTTCGCCCGCGCGGTAGCGGCGCATCAGCTCGACCTGCAGGTGATGCAGCGGATCGATGTACGGAAAACGGTGGCGCACCGAGCGCTGCATCTCGGCGTTGCCCTCGAGCCTCTGCTTGGCGCCGGTGATGAGCGTGAGCGCGTCGGAGGTGCGGTGCCACTCGGTATCGATCATCGAGAACACCTTCTGGCGCAGCTTGCGGTCGGTCACCAGTTCGGCATAGCGCGACGCCAGCGCGAGGTCGCTCTTGGCCAGCACCATGTCCATGTTGGAGAGCAGCGTGCGAAAGAACGGCCACTGCGCATACATGCGGCGCAGCAGCGCGGTGCGCTCCTTGCGCGCGGCCGGCGTTGCGGCCGAGGCCAGGAACTGCTCCACGCCCGAGCCGAAACCGAACCAGCCGGGAATGGTGAGCCGGCACTGGCCCCAGCTGAAGCTCCATGGCACGGCGCGCAGGTCGTCGATCTTGTGGCTCGGGTTGCGCGAGGCGGGACGCGAGCCGATGTTGAGCTCGGCGATCTCGCGGATCGGCGTGGAGCCGAAGAAGTAGTCGCCGAAGCCCGGGGTTTCGTAGACCAGCTTGCGGTAGGCCGACATGCTCGCGGCCGACAGCTCCCCGGCCGCCGACAGGAAGGTGGCGGGCGCCGACTTGGCCTGCGGCAGCAGCGTGGCTTCGAGCGTGGCGGCCACCAGCGTCTCGAGGTTGCGCCGGCCGATCTCGCGGTTGGCGTACTTCGAGCCGATCACCTCGCCCTGTTCGGTGAGGCGGATCTGGCCGCGCACCGTGCCGGGCGGCTGCGCGAGGATCGCCTGGTAGCTCGGTCCGCCGCCGCGTCCCACCGTGCCGCCGCGGCCATGGAACATGCGCAGGCGAATCGGATGGGCCTTTTTCTTGTTGAGCTCGTCGAACAGTGCGACCAGCGCAATGCCTGCGCGGTAGAGCTCCCAGTTGCTCGTGAAGATGCCGCCGTCCTTGTTGCTGTCGCTGTAGCCGAGCATCACGTCCTGCTCGGCGCCCGAGCGCTCGATCAGCGCCTGGATGTTCGGCAGCGCATAGAAGGCACGCACGATGGGGGCGGCATTGCGCAGGTCCTCGATGGTTTCGAACAGCGGCACCACGATCAGGTCGCAGGTGGCGTTGCCGTCCATCTTGCCGCGCAGCAGGCCCACTTCCTTTTGCAGCAGCAGCGCCTCGAGCAGGTCGCTCACCGTCTCGGTGTGGCTGATGATGTAGTGGCGGATGGCGGCCGCACCGTAGCGCGCACGCGCGGTGCGCGCTGCCGCGAAGATCGCGAGCTCGCTCTGCGCGAGCGGCGAGTATTCGGCATCGGGCACACGCAGCGGGCGCGCGTCGTCGAGCAGCTTGAGCAGCAGCGTCTGCTTGGCCTCCTCGGCCAGCGAGGCATAGGCGGGCTCGATGCGCGCGGTGGCCAGCAGCTCGGCGATCACGGCCTCGTGCTTGTCCGAGCTCTGGCGCAGGTCGACCGTGGCCAGGTGAAAGCCGAACACCTCGACCGCGCGGATCAGCGGCCGCAGGCGCGGCGCCGCCAGCACGCTGCCGTGCTTCTCGACGAGCGACTCTTCCACCGTGTGCAGGTCGGCCAGGAATTCCTCGGCCTTCGTGTAGGGGTTTTGCGGCGGCACGGCGTGGCGCGCGGCTTCGCCGCCGGTGAGCTCGCGCAGCGTGGCCGCCAGCCGCGCATACACGCCGGTGAGCGCGCGCCGGTAGGGCTCATCCTTGCGGTGCTCGCTGGTGTCGGGCGAGCGCTCGGCCAGCGCCTGCATCTCGACCGACACGTCCACCAGCGTGGCGGACAGCGAGAGCTCGCCGCCCAGGTAGTGCACTTCGGTGAGATAGTGGCGCAGCGCCAGCTCGGCCTGGCGGCGCAGCGCGTATTCGAGCGTTTCGGCCGTCACGTTGGGATTGCCGTCGCGGTCGCCGCCGATCCATTGGCCCATGCGCAGGAAGGGCGCGACCGAAGGCACCACACCGCCCTGGCCCAGCGCCTTTTCGAGGTCGGCATAGACGCGCGGAATCTCGCGCAGGAAGGTGGCTTCGTAGTAGCTCAGCGCATTCTCGATCTCGTCGGCCACGGTGAGCTTGGAAAAGCGCAGCAGCCGCGTCTGCCAGATCTGCGTGACGCGGATGCGCATCTGCGTTTCGTTCTCGGCAAACTCGAGCGGCGTGAGCGCGTCCTTGGCGCCGGCGTAGGCGCTCTGGCGCAGCTTGATCTCGTCGCGCGTGGTGAGCAGCTGCGCAATGGCGCGCTCGGCATCGAGGATGCTCTTGCGCTGCACCTCGGTCGGGTGCGCGGTGAGCACCGGCGAGACATAGCTGCGTGCCAGCGAGGCCACCACTTCGTCGGGCTTGACGCCGGCCTTGCGGATGCGCGCGAGCGCGGTCTGCAGATCGCCGTCGGCGTTTTCGCCGGCGCGCTCGGCCTCGGTGCGGCGGCGGATCTGGTGGCGGTCTTCGGCCAGGTTGGCCAGGTGGCTGAAATAGGTGAAGGCGCGGATCACGCGCACCGTCTGGGCCGCGCTCAGGCCCTTGAGCAGGTTCTTGAGCGCGCGGTCGGCGGCGTGGTCCGCATCGCGGCGGAAGGCCACCGACAGCGTGCGGATCTTCTCGACCAGCGCATAACTCTCCTCGCCCTCCTGTTCGCGGATCACGTCGCCGAGGATGCGGCCCAAAAGCCGGATGTCGTCGATCAGCGGCTGGTCTTCGGCTTGCCGGCGCCTGGGCGGCGCAGGAGTCTTGCTGGCTTTCATTTCGATGTTTTTCCTGGTCTAGAAAAGAATGCGCCGCCTGCGTTGTTGCGGCGCAACATGCTAGCATTCCGGAGGTCTTCAACATGTACTTTTTGGGAGCGGCCTTGAGCAATATCGTGATCGCCACGCGCGAAAGCCGGCTCGCCCTGTGGCAGGCCGAACACGTGCAGGCGCTGCTGCAGGAAAGAGGCCACGCGGTCAGCCTGCTGGGCATGACCACGCGGGGCGACCAGATCCTCGACAAGTCGCTCAGCAAGGTGGGCGGCAAGGGCCTGTTCGTGAAGGAGCTCGAACTCGCGCTCGAGGAAGGCCGCGCCGACATCGCGGTGCATTCGCTGAAAGACGTGCCGATGGACCTGCCCGAGGGTTTCGTGCTGGCCTGCGTGCTGGAGCGCGAAGACCCGCGCGATGCGCTGGTGTCGCCGCGCCATGCCTCGCTCGACGAGCTGCCGCAGGGCGCCGTCGTCGGCACCTCCAGCCTGCGGCGCGTGGTGCTGCTGCGCGCCCTGCGGCCCGACCTGCGCATCGAGCCGCTGCGCGGCAACCTCGACACCCGCCTGCGCAAGCTCGACGAAGGCCAGTACGACGCCATCGTGCTCGCGGCGGCCGGACTCAAGCGGCTCGGGCTCGAACACCGCATCCGGGTCGCGTTCGATCCCGACACCATGCTGCCGGCCGCGGGGCAGGGCGCGCTCGGCATCGAGGTGCGGGCCGACCGCACCGAGCTGATCGCGCTGCTGGCCACGCTGGCGCATCCGCGCGATTGGCTGGCCACCGCCGCCGAGCGCGCGGTGAGCCGGTCGATGGGCGGCAGCTGTTCCATGCCGCTGGCAGCCCATGCGCGCTGGCAGGCCGACGGTTCGCTGCGCATCGATGCGGCCTGGGGCGACCCCGAAGGCAATGCCGCGCTGGTGCGGGTTCAGGCGCAAGCACCGGCCGCCGACTTCGCGCAGGCCGGCGCGCTCGGCGAACGTGCCGCCGCGCTGCTGCGCGACGCTGGCGCGCACTGACGATTTTTCAAACAACGATGGCTGCCAAGCCCGTCATCGTCACGCGGCCGGCGCGCGAGGCTGCGCAATGGGCGGACGAGTTCCGGGCCGCGGGGCTGGATGCCGCGGTGCTGCCGCTGATCGCCATCGAGCCCGCCATCGACGCGGAGCCGCTGCGCGCAGCGTGGAAGCGGCTTGCGGACTACGCGGCGCTGATGTTCGTGAGCGCCACCGCGGTCGAGCATTTCTTCCTGCATGCGGAAGAAGGGCAACGCGCAACCGGCCCGCGCTTCTGGGCCACGGGGCCCGGCACGGCACGCGCACTCTTGCGTGCCGGCGTGCCGCAAGGCGCCATCGACGCACCGCCTTCCGACGCCGCCCGCTTCGATTCCGAGGCCCTGTGGGAGCGCGTGAAAGGGCAGGTCGGCCAGGGCGTGCGCGTGCTGATCGTGCGCGGCGGCGATGCGGCCGGCCACCCGAGCGGACGCGACTGGCTCGCCCACGAGATCGATGCCGCCCAGGGGCTGCGCGACACCGTGGTCGCCTACCGGCGCCTGCCGCCATCCTTCGACGACGCGGCGCGTGCGCTGGCGCTCGATGGCGCCGCGGGGCGCGCGGTCTGGCTGTTCAGCAGCTCGGAGGCCATTGCCAACCTGTGCGATGCCATGCCGGGCACCGACTGGCATGCGGCCGTTGCGGTGGCGACCCATGCGCGCATCGGCGAAGCCGCGCGGGCCGCGGGATTCGGTTCGGTGCGCGTGTGCCCGCCGCTGCGGGAAGCCCTGGTCGCGTCGATAGAATCCTTCACATGAGTGCCGCGTCCCCGTCCGACGACTTCTCCCCCCCATCTTCCGCCGCGCCGGTGCCCGCCACGCTGGCGATGGCGCAGTCGCCGGAGTCGCAGGCGGCCGCCGCAACGATGCTCTCGCGCATCGGCTTCGGCCTGCTGGCCATCGTGGCGCTGGCGGCTCTGGTGACGGCCATCTCGCTGTGGCAGAAGGTCAGCGGCATGCAGGAGCAGCTGGCGCGCCAGAGCGCCGATGCGCTGGCCCAGTCGCTCGAGGCGCGCACGCTCGCGCGCCAAGCCATCGACACGGTGCGCGAGACCGCAGCCCGCGCCGCGCTCACCGAAACCCGGGTTGCCGAGGTCGCGCTGCAGCGCTCGCAGCTCGAAGAACTGATGCAAAGCCTCTCGCGCTCGCGCGACGAGAACCTGGTGGTCGACATCGAATCGGCCGTGCGCCTGGCGCTGCAGCAGGCGCAGGTCACGGGCAGCGTGGAGCCCCTGCTGGCCGCCCTCAAGTCCGGCGACCTGCGTATCGCGCGCGCCGCGCAGCCCCGGCTGGCGCCGCTGCAGCGCGCCATGCAGCGCGACGCCGACCGCCTGCGCAGCAGCGCCAGCGCCGACAGCGGCGAAGCGCTGCAAAAGCTCGACGAGCTGATGCGCAGCGTGGACGACCTGCCGCCGCTCAACGCCGTGGCCATGCGCGGCTCGGGCCTCAATGCCTGGCAGCCCGAGCCCATTCCGGCCGATGCGGCCTGGTGGGAAAAACTGCTGCTGACGGTGCGCGCCGAAGCGCGGTCGCTGGTGCGGGTCGGGCGCATCGAACGTCCCGAGGCGGTGCTGCTGGCACCCGACCAGACCTATTTCCTGCGCGAGAACCTCAAGCTCAAGCTGCTCAATGCGCGGCTCTCGCTGCTGTCTCGGCAGGTGGACGCCGCGCGCAGCGAACTCGCCACGGTGGCCGCATCGCTGAACCGCTATTTCGATCCCGCATCGCGGCGCACGCAGGCCGCCGCCACGCAGCTGCAGCAGTTGCAGGCGCTCGTGAAGACCTCCGAACCCCCGCGCATCGACGACACGCTGTCGGCGCTGGCCACGGCGGCAGCGGGGCGCTGACGTGAGCCCCCACGTTCATCACTTCGTGTATTTGCTGCCCCCCAAAGGGGGCGCAGGCCTCCCTTGGGGCGGCCCGGCGAGGGGCCTGACGTGAGAGCCGCACTGTGGCTCCTCGCGCTGTTCGCCGTTGCGGCGGCTGTGGCGCTGTTCGCGGGCAACAACCAGGGCACGATCACCGTGTTCTGGCCACCCTGGCGCGTCGACCTGTCGCTGAACCTGGTGCTGGTCATCCTGCTGGCCGCGTTCGTGCTGCTCCATCTTGCATTGCGCGGCCTGGCGGCGCTGTTCTCGCTTCCGACCCAGGCGCGCCAATGGCGGCTGCAGCAAAAGGAACGCATGCTGCACTCGGCCCTGCTCGATGCCATGGTGCAGTTGCTCTCGGGCCGCTTCTCGCGCGCGCGCAAGGCCGCGCAAGCCGCGCTGGTGCAGGAAAAAACGCTGGCCGCGCTCGGCGCGAGCCTGCCGCAGGCCCAGCAGGTCCGCGTGCTGTCGCACCTGCTGGCTGCCGAGAGCGCTCAGGCCCTGCAGGACCGGGCCGCGCGCGACGCGCACCTGCAGCAGGCGCTCAACGAAAGCGTCGACCGCATCGTGCTGGCCAGTCCCGAAACGCGCGAAGGCGTGCAGCTGCGCGCGGCGCGCTGGGCGCTCGAAGACCGCGATCCCGCGGGCGCCCTGGCTCGGCTCGAGGAGCTTCCCCAAGGCGTGCAGCGGCGCACGCTCGCGCTGCGCATCCGCCTGAAGGCGGCGCGCCAGGATGGGCGCACGCTCGAAGCACTGGAAACGGCGCGCCTGCTGGCCAAGCACCGGGCCTTTTCCGAGGGCGCAGCGCAGAGCATCGTGCGCGGCCTCGCCACCGAGCTGCTGTCGGGTGCGCATGACCCGGCACAGCTGCTTCGCGCCTGGTCCGAGCTCGACGACGCCGAGCGTGAAATGCCCGAGGTCGCGATTCACGCCGCCCAACGCATGGTGGCGCTGCGCGGCGATCTGTCGCTGGCGCGCGGCTGGCTGCTGCCGGCCTGGGAGCGCATGGTGTCGCAGCCCCGGGGCCTGGGCGATATGCTGCGCGTCAAGATGGCGCGCGCGCTCGAGGCGGGGCTCGATTCGGTGGATGCCGACTGGCTGGCCCGCATCGAAACGGCGCAGCGCAACAACCCGCGCGACCCCAACCTGCAGTACCTCGCGGGCATGGCCTGCATGAAGCGCCAGCTCTGGGGCAAGGCCCAGCAACTGCTGATGCAGGCCGGCCTGGGCCTGCAGGACACGGAGCTTTACCGGCGCGCCTGGCTGGCACTGGCCGAACTGGCCGAAACGCGCGGCGACGAAGAGCAGGCCGCAGCGGCCTGGAAGCGCGCGGCGCAGACCGAGAAGGTCTGACCGGCAATCGGTCCTGCGCTGCGGCGCTTGCCGCTCTTGCATTCCCCATAAAAAAACGGCGCCGATGTGGCGCCGTTCTTCATTGTCCCCGGGCCCTCGGGCCCGGGCTTCTTCAGTTCACGCCTTGCGCGTCGGAAGGCGCCTTTTCGAACGGCAGCGTCATCGCGCCGAGCTCGCGGCGGGTTTCAACCAGCACCAGCGGACCGTCGTCAAGCACGATCGCGGGCGGGCGCTCGCGCGGCACATGCACCGGCTTCGGCTCGGCCGCGATCGCTGCGCGGGCCTGTGCAATGCGCTCGGCGTCCGAGTTCACCCATTGCAGGCCCGAGCTCTCGGCGATCTGCGCGAGTTCGGTCAGCGGCAGTTCGAAGGGTTGCACCTTCGGCAGTGCACGGCCATTGGCCGCGGGCTTGCTGCTGCTCTCGACGGCGACAGGCACCGCCGCGACTGCAGCGACCGCGACCGCGGGAGTTGCGGGAGCGGCAGGAGCTGCTGCGGCCGGGCGATCGAAGTAGCTCCGCGGTGCCGGTTCGCGTGCTTCTGCTTCGGGCACTGCGGTGCGTTCGGCCGTTGCGAGCGGCTGGGCCGGCTGGCGTGCCGGTGCTTCGCCGGCCTCCGCGCTGTCGGCCGATGCGCCGGCCACGCCGGTTTCGCTGTCGTCGCGCGGACCGCGCTCGCGGCGATCCCGGCCGTAGCGGTCGCGCGAACGGCCGCGGCGCTCTTCGCCTTCGCGGCGGGGTGCCTGCTGCTCGCCGGTACCGGCTTCACCTTCATTGGCCGGTGCCATTTCGGCGGCTTCGGCAATGCGGATGTCCGCTTCGTCGAGATTGGCCGGGGCCTCGCCGTTGGCGAAACGCGGCTGGCCTTCGCTGCGGCGCTCGCGGCGGCCGTCGTTGCGCTCGCCTCGCGGTGCGCGTTCTTCGCGGCCGCCGCGCGGCGCACGTTCGGCTTGCGCGCCGTCCTGCGGGGCGACGTTGTCGCCGCCGGATGCGTCGCGCGGTGCATCGTTGCCATTGCGCTCGCCGCGCTCGGCCCGCTCGCCACGTTCACCGCGCTCACCGCGTTCCCGGCGTTCGCCGCGTGCGCGCGGCGCGCGTTCTGCCGGCGCATTGCCTTCATCGCCAGCGGGTGCGCCCGATGCCGGTTGCTGCGCTTCGAGGTTGCCGTCGACCAGTTCGGCCGATGCCGGCCGTGCCTCGCGGCCTTCGCCTTCGCGGCGCTCGCCGCGGCCACCGCGGCGCTGTTCGCCGTCGCGCGGGCCGCGTGCTTCACGGGGCTCGCGAGGTTCGCGGAGCTCGCGCGGCTCGCGTTGTTCGCGCGGCTGGGCGGCTTCGCTGCGGATCTCGCTGCCGCGTCCTTCACGGCGCTCGCCTCCGCGGCCACCGCGGCGTTCGCCGTCGCGGCCACCGGAGCGGCTGCCGTTTTCACCGCGGCCTTCGCCGCCGCGGCCACCGCGGCGCTGTTCGCCATCGCGGGCGCCGCGCGCTTCGCCGTCGCGGCCCGGGCGGCCGCCATCACGGCGCGTGGGCTTCGGAGGCTCGACCGGGATCACGGCCGGCGCGGGCGCCGGTGCCGGCGTGCCGCCGAACCAGCTCTTGATGCGGGCGAAGAAGCCGGTCTCGGCCGGTGCCGGTGCGCTTGCGACGGGGGGCGCAACCGGTGCCGGGGCCACGGCGGCCGGGGCACGCGCCGGTTCGGGCCGGGGCGGCACCACGGGCGCGGGCGCATCGGGCAGCACGCCCTTGATGACCGGCGTCTGCTTGTTGGTGGGCTCCTGCGAGCGGCGCGTGACCGAGGTCGGGTCCTCGATCTCGTCGGCCATCTTGTAGCTGGCTTCGATGTGGTCCAGGCGCGGATCGTCGTGCTTCAGGCGCTCGAGCTTGTAGTTCGGCGTTTCGAGCGTCTTGTTCGGCACCATCAGCACGGTGACGCGTTGCTTGAGCTCGATCTTGGCGATCTCGGGGCGCTTTTCGTTCAGCAGGAACGAGGCCACTTCGACCGGCACCTGCACGTGCACGGCAGCCGTGTTGTCCTTCAGGCACTCTTCCTGGATGATGCGCAGGATCTGCAGCGCGCTCGATTCGGTGTCGCGGATGTGGCCCGAGCCGCCGCAGCGCGGGCAGGGGATCGACGAGCCTTCGCTGAGCGCCGGCTTCAGGCGCTGGCGGCTCATTTCCATCAGGCCGAACTTGCTGATCGAGCCGAACTGC